>ERZ827512.35-NODE-35-length-211521-cov-6.860408_pt1 | contig 211521 bp, 190 predicted proteins | sample MGYA00519916_ERZ827512 | MGnify/ENA primary metagenome ERZ827512 (study PRJEB31778, sample SAMEA3449335) | human gut metagenome | biome: human gut; feature: human-associated habitat; material: faeces | place: United Kingdom | collected 2010/2012 ...
TCTTTATCCAGCTTTTCGTTGGTGTCCCAGTCCCACAGGCGGCTGGTGTCCGGAGTAATTTCATCGGCAAGGATGATGTTGCCTTCGCTGTCGATGCCGTACTCGGTTTTAAAGTCAATCAAGCGTACTTTGCGCTGTGCCAGGAAGTCTTTTAATACGGCGTTGATTTTAAGTGCCATTTCGCGGATTTTGGCAATCTGTTCATCGGTTGCAAAACCAAAGGCTTCGCCGTAGTCGGGGCTGATCATCGGGTCGTCAAGTGCGTCGCTTTTGTAGTAAAATTCTACCAGCGGGCGTTTAAGCACATAGCCTTCTTCAACGCCCATTTTTTTGGCAAGGCTGCCTGCGGCAATGTTGCGGCATACAACTTCAACCGGAATGATTTTTACTTTTTTGCAAAGCTGTTCGCGGTCGCTGAGCTTTTTAATAAAGTGGTGTTCAACGCCGTTTTTGCCGAGCAGGTCAAAAAAGAAGCTGGTAATGGTGTTGTTCATAATGCCCTTATCAACAATGGTGCCTTTTTTGGCGCCGTTTAAGGCAGTGGCGTCATCTTTATAATAGATAACTACTTCGTTGGGGTCGGCGGTGGCGAAAACTTTTTTGGCTTTGCCTTCGTATAACATTTCAGCCATGTGTTAAAACCTCTTTCTTTTATTAAGTAATGCCCGGCGTTTTTCCGGGCATCCTGGTTAACTTGTGTTTTTGATGTAAATATTTTAGAACTTTTAAAAGTGCTTGTCAATTGTTTTTACAGAAATTTGTCTAATACATATGGCACAAAATCCACTAAATTTTCAGAAAATAAAAACATTTGCCTGAAGGCTTTACAAAATGTGTAAAGGGGGCTATAATTACAGCATAAGCAACAGCGAAGTTGCAGAAGCATTTAAACTTCGCGCGTTGCTTTTTTTATTTTGTTTTTATTTTGAGGGGGACTGAAAAATGACGAGTGTTCCGAAACTTTTTGGCAGCGAGGTTTTTAACGAAACTGTTATGAAGGACCGCCTGCCAACCGCTACTTACAAGGCTTTTAAAAACGCGGTTTTAAAGGGCGAGCCTTTGGATTTGCCTATTGCCAATATCATTGCCAACGCTATGAAGGACTGGGCGCTGGAGCATGGCGCAACGCATTTTACGCACTGGTTCCAGCCGATGACGGGCATTACCGCCGAAAAGCACGAAAGCTTCATCACGCCTACGGCGGACGGGCGCGTTATTATGGATTTTTCGGGCAAGGAACTGGTACAGGGCGAGCCTGATGCTTCGAGCTTTCCTTCCGGTGGGCTCCGTGCTACTTTTGAAGCGCGCGGCTATACTGCCTGGGACCCGACAAGCTATGCTTTTATTAAAGACGGCTGCCTGTATATCCCAACGGCGTTTTGTTCTTACACTGGCGATGTGCTTGACAAGAAAACTCCGCTTCTGCGCAGTATGTGCTGTGTAGACCGTGCGGCAAGGCGCATTTTAAAACTGTTTGGCGAAAGCACCGAAAAGGTTATTACAACGGTTGGGCCGGAGCAGGAATACTTTTTGGTAGATAAAGATATGTACGATAAACGCCGCGATTTGAAGTTTGCCGGCCGTACGCTGTTCGGCGCAATGCCGCCGAAAGGGCAGGAGCTTGAGGACCATTATTTCGGCATTATCAAACCACGCGTTAAGGCGTTTATGAAAGAGCTTGACGAAAAACTGTGGGAACTGGGCGTGCTTGCCAAAACCGAGCATAACGAGGTTGCACCTGCCCAGCATGAGCTGGCGCCGATATTTGCAGGCACCAACATCGCAACCGACCATAACCAGCTTACTATGGAACTGATGCAGAGCGTGGCACGCAAGCATAATCTGGTGTGCCTGCTGCACGAAAAACCTTTTGACGGCGTAAACGGCAGCGGCAAGCATAACAACTGGTCGCTGGGCACGGTTGAAGGTGAAAACCTGCTCAACCCTGGGGCAGAGCCGTATAAAAACCACCGCTTCCTGCTGTTTTTGGCAGCCGTTATTAAAGCGGTTGACGAATATCAGGACCTTCTGCGCATAAGCGTTGCCAGCGCAGGCAATGACCACCGTCTGGGCGCCAACGAAGCGCCGCCGGCGATAGTATCAATGTTTTTGGGCACCGAGCTTACCAATGTGCTGAAAGCCATTGAAGCAGGTGTTGAATATAAACCCGCAGACGAAGGCGAATTGAAGCTGAGCGGCAATGTGCTGCCTGCTTTGAAAAAAGACAATACGGACAGAAACCGTACTTCGCCGTTTGCATTTACCGGCAACAAGTTTGAGTTCCGCATGGTTGGTTCTGCCGCTTCCATTGCCGGGCCGAACGTTATTTTAAACGCCATTGTTGCCGAAGCTCTGGAGGAGTTTGCCGATAAATTAGAAGCAGCGGCCGATTTTGATGCCGCAGTGGTAGAACTCGTCAGAGAAACCGTAATCGCGCATAAACGCATCATCTTCAATGGTGACGGTTATACCGATGCATGGGTTGAAGAGGCCAAATCGAGGGGGCTGCTCAATCTCAAATCCACTCCTGAAGCACTGCCTTACATGGTTAAAGAGAAAAACATCAGCCTGTTTGTAAAACACGGCATCTTTACCGAAGCGGAAATCCGCAGCAGGCTGGAAATTTCGCTTGAAAATTACAGTAAGGCAATCCGCATTGAAGCGCTGGCAATGCTTGATATGCTGTTTAAAGACATTTTGCCCGCCGCAGCACTTTACACTGCCGATTTAACGGCGGCAGCAAAGAGCAAAAAAGAGCTTGGCATTGCAGGCAGCTTCGAAACGGAGCTTGCTTCCAAAATTGCAACGCTCAGCAGCCTGCTTTACACAGATGCAGAAAAATTAAAAGCAGGGCTTGGTGACGTTGTAAAAACATCTGCACAGGCAGAGGCAGATTATTACCATGACGTTATTTTAAAAGACATGGGCGCTTTGCGCGAAGCCGGCGACGAACTGGAAAAACTGATGGGCGGCAAATACCTGCCGTACCCGACTTACAGTGAATTGCTGTTTGGCGTATATTAAAACCGAATTTGAGTTTTGCTGCACAACGGGGTGTATCTTAAAAGGTACACCCCGCTTTTGTTTTAGTTACAGAAAAGAGGGCTAATATGAGGGGATTAATACATGGTTTACTGGCGGCAGGCGTGCTTTTGGGCATTCCGGGCACTGTGCTTGCCGCGGAAGGAGCGCCGGCAGTTGATACCGGCGACACGGCGTGGGTATTGATAAGTGCTGCGCTTGTAATGCTGATGACACCGGGGCTGGCGTTTTTTTACGGCGGCATGGTGCGCAGCAAAAACGTACTGACGACAATTATGCAGAGCTTTTTTATAGTTGCAATGGTAAGTGTGCAGTGGGTGCTGTTCGGCTTCAGCCTTGCTTTTGGGCCTGATATTAACGGCGTTATCGGCAGCTTGAGCTGGGCAGGGCTTACCGATATGGCACTTTTTGCCGCGCCTTACGAAGATTATTCCGCAACGGTGCCCCTGTTTGCCTTTGCGGCATTCCAGTGCATGTTTGCGGTAATTACGGCGGCGCTTATTACCGGCGCTTACGCCGAACGCTTTAAATTTAGCGCGTTTGTGCTGTTTACTTTTTTGTGGACTACGTTTTTGTATGACCCCATGGCGCACTGGGTATGGGGCGTTGGCGGCTGGCTGCGTGATTTGGGCGCGCTCGATTTTGCGGGCGGCACGGTTATCCATATTTTAAGCGGCGTCAGCGGTTTGGTCGCCTGCATTATGCTTGGCAAACGCAGCGGCAAGGGTGTTGTGCCAATGCTGCCGCACCATTTGCCGATGACGGTGCTGGGCGCAGCGCTTTTGTGGTTCGGCTGGTTCGGCTTTAACGCAGGCAGCGCGCTTGGCGCTAACGGCCTTGCAGCAGGTGCGTTTGTGGTAACGCAGGCAGCGGCGGCAGCGGCAACCTTATCGTGGGTTGGCGCAGAATGGCTTGTAAACGGGCACCCCACCATGCTTGGCGCAGCAAGCGGCTGCATTGCCGGGCTTGTTGCCATTACCCCGGCGGCAGGCTTTGTAACCGTTGTGCCGGCCGTTTTAATCGGGCTTATCGGCGGCGTGCTGTGCTTTGCGGCAGTGGCCATTGTTAAGGCAAAACTTGGGTATGATGACGCACTCGACGCATTCGGCGTACACGGCGTTGGCGGCACCTGGGGCGCACTGGCAACCGGGCTTTGGGCAACAAAAACCGCAAACTCCGCCGGTGCGGACGGGCTTTTTTACGGCAACGCGCACCAGCTGTACGTACAGGCAGTAACAGTAGTGGTTGCCATTGTGCTGGCCGTTGTTGGCACCTACATAATTTTAAAAATAGTGGGCGCAGTTACAACCCTGCGTGCTGATGCTGCCGAAGAAGAAAGCGGGCTTGACATTGTTGAACACGGCGAACGCGCTTACCGCCAGAGCATTATAAACGGCACGCCGCTTACAAACCTTGCCGTGCAGGAAGCACCGGCCTTTGCCGCCAAACCGGCACCGGCAGGCAAATAATTTACGGAGGCAGTTATGAGACCGATTACCAAAATAGATATTATAACCAGAACTGAAAAGCTGGACGAACTGAAAGTTGCTTTTGCAGAAATTGGCGTTACCGGCATGACGGTAAGCCAGGTGTTTGGCTGCGGCCTGCAGAAGGGGCATAAGGAGGTGTACCGCGGGCAGGCTTACGACATTAACCTTGTGCCGAAGGTTAAAATAGAAACCGTTGTCTGCGAGGTTCCGGTAGAAGAAGTTTTGCGCGTAGCACAAAAAGTCCTTAAAACAGGTCAGCCCGGCGACGGTAAAATCTTTATCTACCCGCTGGCCAATGCAGTTAAAATCCGCACCGGCGAACAGGGCGAGGCAGCTATTATCGACGACCATAAATGAGCGCCGCTTAGTGCCGGGCCGCAGGCGATGGCAATAAGTGTGCCGGCGAAGCTATGCAAATTTCGCGATTGAATAAAGAGCGAAATTTACGGTCCTTAACATCGCCCAATATAAGCGAGCCTTTGGCGAAGCTTAGATTTTTAAATAATAACCAGCATAGACTGATAAACAGTAACGGCGGAGCTTATACAGATATAAAAACACAGCACGCCGTTATATAAAAACCCCACAGTCATCACCTTTCATTGCACTGCGTGCCCAAAGCGCCGCAGTGCGCTTTTTTAGCTGAGCGCCAAATATAAACGAGCCTCCCATTACAAACCTTCCTGCCAAAAGTTTTATCAAACATCCATGAGTATGTTATAATTAAAAATACTTTTAAAATCATCAGCAGGGAGTTAAACCATGAACCTTTTATACATCGCCGTTGGGGGCGCGCTTGGCGCAGTGCTGCGTTACCTTGCGGGCAATGCCGCCGTAAAATATTTTAACCCGCAGCTGCCGTACGGCACTTTTATTATTAATATCAGCGGCTGCTTTTTAATGGGGCTTTTGATGACACTGATTGTGGATAAAGGCCTTTTGCCGCCGGTATGGCGTTTGTTTTTGTGTGTAGGCGTGCTGGGCGGATTTACCACGTTTTCATCCTTCGGGTATGAAGTATATACGCTTTTTGCGGAAGGAAACCTTGCCTGCGCTTTGTTATACGCCGCGTTAAGCTGCCTTTTGGGCGTGCTTGCGGCGGCTTTCGGTGTTTTGGCAGTAAAAATTTTAATATAGCTTTTGCATGTTTAAAGAGGGCAGCGCTGCTCTCTTTTTTTATTTTGTGCATGAAGGGATATAGTTTACTGCTTACGGCACTATCTCGGCCTGGAGATAGTGCCTGTTTTGCGTGAGCATTTTTGGTTTTTACTGCTTACGTACGGTAGTACTTAGGGAATAAGGTAAATTATATATAATCTTTGAATTACTTAAGAACAAGGTAAGAACGTAATACGGCAAAGAAAAGATAAAGAGAAAAACAAGAAAAAAGAGAAAAGAAAAGAAACTCACCCATATAAACGGTAAAACAGGGGCAAAAATTAACCATGCGCAAAAAAATTAAGCAAAAAATTTTTACGGGCGGAAAAATAAAAAATTTTACAGGCAGGTAAATTTTTAAGGCGTAAAATCCGTTTATATGGGTGTAAGGGCAAACACAAAAAACAAACAGCCCAAGGAAAGGAGCATGCTAAAATGGCAGCAGCAAAAACAGTGTTATCTCAAACAATGTCTATCAACGTGGAGGACGGCTTCGATGGCGAAGGTACAGCGCAGACCAAGGCGCACACCTACTCGGGCATCAAAAAAGACGCGGGTGCTGATGAGCTTGTTAAAGCTGGTACGGCGCTGGGCAGCCTGATGGAAAACGAAGTTGTGAACATTGTTGTAACCGAAAAAGCGGAAGTGGCGGAAGCCGAGTAATTAACCGAAGGGAGATTGAAACATGGAAAAAGTATTACAGCTTGTATTTAAAAAGGCCGACGGCAAACAGAAGGTGCTTAACGTAACCGACCCGCGCGAAAATGTTACGGCGGAAGAAGCACGCACCGCCATGCAGAGCATTGTAGACAGCGGCGTATTTAATGCCGACGGCAATGCGCTTGCCGAAGTTGTGGAAGCGCGTGTGCGCACTACCGAAGTGAACGTGCTGAAATAAGGCGGCTAAGCAATGGACGCGGAACTTATCTTCAGCCAGCTGGCAAATTTCGGGTTTCCGATAATGCTTTCGTGGTATTTACTTATACGCATGGAAAGCAAGCTGGATAAACTTACCGAAAGCATCAGCGCACTGACGGCAAATATCGCGCAGGGCGTAAATTAAAAACCGCTTGCGCGGATAAAACTATAAAAAAACAGCCTGACAGGGCTGTTTTTTCTTTACCTTTTTTATAATACTTACAGTCTTTGTAATTAGTTATTATATCTTTATTTACTTTTTTATTCATGTTACTTTTTATAACTAAAAAGTAACCAAAAAGTTTTCGCTCCAGCAAAAAAATAAACGGCAAATGCAGCAAATAAGCTGGCACTTGCTGCGCCTGCGGAACTCGTTTGCTTCGCAAACTCAAACAGTCCTCGGCAAACGCTGCAAGTGCCTTAATTATGGTTTGCCTATTTTTTGAATGTCGCGGCTTCGCCCAAATTCGTAGTTTGATAATTCTTTTCTAAAATTTAACTTGTTGCCGCACTGCTAAAAATTTATTGAGTTCCGATTTCATTGCTGAAAAGTAAGGAATAATTAGTTTATCAGGTAATTTAATAGATAGAATGTCAGTATACAAATTTATGGCTGATGGCTAGAATAATATTTTTTATTATCGTTTATGTATTTTCGTCTAATTAAAAAATTAAAAGTACGAGTTAAATGCAATCGCGGCATTAAAAATTTAGCGGCATTTACTAAAAAGCAATAAAAATTTTCCGGTGTTTGAGCGCAGCGAGTTCCGTGGAAATTTTTATTGGTTGCGGTGTGCCGCGTGCGGATTTTTTGCTTTAGCAACAAAATTCGTAAATTTTTGCCAGCCGCGTGACTTTTCTTGCTTCGTTCTTTTGGTCAGTCAAAAGAATGAAGATGAATAATAAAGTAAATATAAAATATTAAATGTACATGCAAAGGAGCAAAGCAAAATAAAAAGTAACATGAATAAAAAAGTAAATTAAGATATACTAACGTAAATACAAAGATGAAACGTAAATAAAAAAATAAAAAGAAAATAAAGGTAAGTAAAACAAAAAGGCACGCTTAACGTGCCCTTTTATTTTACTTCTTCTTCCTAATCTCCGTTACCGGCACGCCGCCGATGCCCCAGTTATCGGTGTCAACTTCGTCGATAACCACAACCGTGGTGGCGGTGTTTTTGTTCAGCACGCGGTGCAGAAGCTCCGTTGCTCCTTCGATAAGCTGTTTTTTCTGCTCCGGCGTTACGTTGCCTTCGCGGGTAATTTTAATGTTAACGTATGGCATGGGCGTCACTCCTTTTTGTTTTATTATAACACGGCAGTAAAAATTTTACTTGCTATTTAAAATCCGTTGTGCTATTATTTATCTGCATTCAGGTGCCTTAGGGCAGCATCCGCAGGAGCTGTACCATATAAAGGGCATTGGTGCAGAAACAAGGTCGGTAAAACGCTTGGACTTAATTGCCGGGACGTGACGGAATAGTGCATTTATGCGTATTTTGGCGTACTCTGCCCGGAGTGCGCTTTTTTTATGCTTCCGGTTAATCCTTGCAGAAAGGAGTTGTTATGGATTTATCTTTTGGCGTTGCAGGCCCGGGGCGCGTAGGCATGTCGCTGGCAAAGGCATTTGCCGCTGCGGGGTTAAGCTGCGCCGGTGTTTACGGCGGCACCCATGCCAAAGCAAGGGCGGCTGAACTTGGCGTGCGGCATTTTAATGAACCCTTGGGGTTTGTTGCTGCGGCAGATGTTATTTTTATCTGCGTGCCGGACAGGTTTATTAATGAGGCGGCAGAGAGCATGGCAAAGGCTGCTGCACAAGCCGGGCTTGATGTGAGCGGCAAGTATTTTTACCATGTTAGCGGCAGCGCCGGGCTTGATGAACTTGCCCCGCTTAAAACGCTGGGCGCGGAAACTGGCAGTCTGCACCCGCTTCAGAGCTTTGCGTCGCCCGTAAAAAGCCTTGCGGGAATTGGCATGGCGGTGGACGGCAGCGCAAAGGCGCAGGAGCTTGGTTTTAAGCTGGCGCGTCTTTCAGGGGCGGCTGCCTTTAAAGTGCCGCAGAAGGAGCGGGCGCTGTATCACGCGGCGGCGTGCTTTTGCAGTAATTTTACGGTAACGGTTACTGCCCTTGCCGAAAAGCTGCTTTTACGCTGGACTGATGACGAAGAAACCGCGCACAGGCTGCTTGTGCCGCTCTTAGCCGGTACGGCGGCAAATCTTGCTTCGGCAGAAAATGCGGGCGCGGCGTTAACCGGCCCGATATCGCGCGGGGACGCGGTTACGGTTGCCGGGCATTTAAAAGTTTTGCCGCAGGATTTTGTGCCTGCCTACTGTGCGCTGGGGCTGGCAACGGTTAAGTTGGCACGCGAAAGCGGGCGCATTACGGAATCCGCAGCGGCGGAAATGACGGATTTATTTACGGAGGCAAATAAATGAAGCAAATTACAACAGCTGTAATAAAGCAAATGAAACAAAACGGCGAGCCGGTAACCATGGTGACGGCGTACGATTACGCCATGGCCAAAAACGTGTGCGAAGCCGGTATTGAAATGATTTTGGTTGGCGATTCGCTGGGCAATGTGGTGCTAGGCTATAACAGCACCGTGCCGGTAACGATGGACGAGATGATTCACCATACCAAAGCCGTTATGCGCGCGGCGCAGGGCAGCGGCACAATGGTTGTGGGCGATATGCCTTTTATGAGCTATCAGGCAAGCGTGGTGGACGGCATGTACAACGCTGCCCGTTTTTTGAAGGAAACCGGCTGCGCAGCGGTGAAGCTTGAAGGCGGCGCGGAAGTGTGCGAGCTGGTGCAGAAACTTACGCAGGCAGGCATACCGGTTGTGGGGCATATTGGGCTTACGCCGCAATCGGTAAACCAGCTGGGTGGCTTTAAGGTGCAGGGCAAAAGCGCGGAAGCGGCGCAGAAGCTTTTGGACGACGCCCGTGCACTGGAACAGGCAGGCGCGTTTGCCATTGTGCTTGAATGTGTGCCTGAAGCACTGGCGGCAAAGGTTACGGAAAGCCTTAAAATGGCGGCAACTATCGGCATCGGCGCAGGCAAATACTGCGACGGGCAGGTGCTTGTGTGCAACGACCTTTTAGGCTATACCGATGGTTTTTGCCCCAAATTTGTTAAGCGCTACGCCGATTTGCACAGCGAAATGACGGCGGCGTTTAAAGCCTATGCGGCAGATGTAAAAGCACGCAGCTTCCCCGCGGCGGAGCATACTTTTAAAATAGACGACGAAGTTTTGGAAAAACTGTACTGATAAAGGAGAACGCAAAATGAAACTTTGCAGAACAACCGCGGAACTCCGCGAAGAAATTGCGCTTGCCAAAGCGGCAGGCAAAACCATCGGCCTTGTGCCGACCATGGGTGCGCTGCACGAAGGGCACGCTTCGCTTATTAAAGCGGCGGCAATGGAAAACGAACTTGTTGTGGTAAGCGTGTTTGTAAACCCCACGCAGTTTGGGCCTAACGAAGATTTGGACGCTTACCCCCGCACGCTTGACGCCGACTGCAAACTGGCGGAAAGCTGCGGCGCGGACATTGTTTTTGCGCCCACGCCTGCCGAAATGTACCCCAGCGAGGATATGACCTGGGTAGAAGTTACCGGCGACATTACCAAAGTGCTGTGCGGGCGCACAAGGCCCATTCACTTCCGCGGCGTAACAACGGTAGTTGCCAAGCTGTTTAACCTGGCCCAGCCTGACCACGCTTATTTTGGGCAGAAGGACGCCCAGCAGGCAGAGGTTTTAAAACGCATGGTTAAAGATTTGTTCTTTAACGTAAAGCTGCGCATTATGCCCATTGTGCGCGAGGCGGACGGGCTTGCCAAATCTTCGCGCAACACATATTTATCCAAAAGCGAGCGTGCGGCGGCGGTAATTTTAAACAGCAGCCTCGAAACTGCCTCCATGCTTTTTAAAGCGGGCGAGCGCAGCAGCCAGAAACTGGTGGAGGGCGTTAAAAAACTCATCGGCGACGAGCCCATGGCACAGATTGACTACGTGGAAATATACGCCCTGCCGGGGCTTACGACTGCGCCGGAGGTTTTAACCAAAGGGCAGTATCTTTTGGCGCTTGCCGTAAAATTTGGCACAACACGCCTTATTGACAACGTAATTTTGGAGGTAGAATAAATGCTTTACACGATAATGCACGGCAAAATTCACCGCGCAACGGTAACGGAAGCCAACCTTGAATACATGGGCAGCGTTACAATCGACAGCGAACTTATGGAAATGGCAGGCATTTTGCCGGGCGAGCGCGTGCAGATTGTAGACAACAACAACGGCGCGCGCCTTGAAACCTATACCATTGCGGGTGCACCGGGCAGCGGCGTAATTTGCCTTAACGGTGCGGCAGCACGCCTTGTGCAGCCGGGCGACAAGGTTATTATTATGGCTTACGCGCAGATGACGGAAGAAGAAGCGCGCCGCTGCGAGCCGAAGGTTGTAATGGTGGACGAAGCCAACAAACCGCTGAAAGTGCGCGGCACGGAACTGGAAAGAGAAATTGGCTGACGGTGCTTTGCCATTAGCTAATAAAACAAGGAAATATATAGCAGAAAAATAAAATCCCAAACGGGCTGCAGCGTGGGCAGTTTTGGTTAACTGCCTTGCGGTGCAGCCTGTTTTGTTTAATATTAGTAAAAAGCAAACGGATTATATTGATTGGTATAAAATAAAAGAAACGGATTGTAATGTGAGCAGTTGAATAAAAACTGTGGCGGCTAAATTTAGGCCGTTGTACTCCGCAAGGCCAGCTTGCGCAGTCTGGCCGGTAACGGAGGAGCCACAGCATTTTTACAATTGCGAACAATATAATCCGTTTCTTTTGTGTTATTATTTATAATTTTTAATACGCTTCGCCGTTTAAAACTTTATGCCGTCTGCCGCCCAGCATATACAGGGAGCAGGCAAGAATGGCGCAGGTTAAAACGGCAAGCAGCACCAGCGCATGGGCGGTGCCGGTCTGTGTGCCTGCCGCTCCGGCAGATGCGCTTTGCGCTGCTGCAACTATGCTGGCGCATATTGAAGTGCCAAGGGCGCCGGAAAGCGGCTGCAGGGTATTAATTACGGCGTTGCCGGAGGCTGAATCATCTGCTGATAGGCAGCGGATAGCGCAGAGCGTAACGGTAGGTATCGAAGCAGCCTGCCCAAAGGCAAAAAATGTGTACAGCACGGCAAATAAAGTGTTGCTGATATCGGGCGTAAGCCACGCCATGGCTGAAACGGAGCCTAACATTAGAATGCTGCCGCCCAAAACCGGCAGTGCGGCTCCGCAGCGGTCAAGCACACGCCCGGCTGATGGCGTTACCAAAATGCCAAGTATGCAGCCCGGCAGCAGCAGGCAGCCTGCTGTAAAGGCATCGGCACCAAAAACAAGCTGGGCATAGTTGGGAATTAAAAAGCCAAGCCCGAGTACTGTAAAATAAATAAAAAACATAGCGGCAGCACCGCTGTTAAAACGGCTGCTGCGGAAAATTTTTACGTTTATTACAGGCGTAGGGCTTGTAAGCGAGCGGCGGTAAAATAAAGCAAGCAGTACAGCGCTTATAAAAAGCGGAACTGTTACCGCGGCACTTAACCAGCCTGCCTGTGTATGCGCAGTGGCTGTAATAAACAGTGCAAAACCAACAGCCATTAAAAGGTAATTGCTCCACTCAAAGCGGGTGTGTTTAAGCTGCGGATTTGCAGGTACGGTTAAAAGCCCGGCTATCAGCGAAAGCAGCAGCAAGGGCAGCATAAACACAAAAATAAGCCGCCAGCCCCACAATGTTATAATAAGCCCGCCTGCAAAAGGGCCCACTACCGGTGCCATGGCAGTTATCATGCAGGCAACGCCCATCATAAAGCCGGTTTTTTGAGCAGGCACTTCTTCAAGAACCAGGTTAAACATCAGCGGCAGGGCTATGCCTGTGCCAAGCCCTTGTACTATGCGCCCGGTAAGCAGCAGGGCAAAGCTGGGGGCGGCACAGCATAACACAGTGCCGGTTATAAAAAAGGTTTCTGCCGCTATAAAAAGCCGCTTATGGCTGAAATTATTTTTCAGCCAGCCGGAAGCAGGCACAATTATGGCAAGCATCAGCAGATAACCTGTGGTAAGCCACTGCACGGCGGCAGTACCAATGCCAAATTCACGCATTAGTGTCGGAAAGGTAATGTTCATGGCGGTTTCGGCAACTACTCCGGCAAAGGCCATAATACCGGCAGAAATTATTGCCGTTATAAGTTTGGGCGTTAATTGTTTATCTTTTTGCATGTATGTCACCTCTAAAGTTACGCATAATAATTACCAAAAGTAACTATATTGGTAATTATATAGGCATTGACGTATATTGTCAATGCCTGCTGCAATTTAGGGTTTGGGCGGCTCGCTGTTTTTTAAAGCTGCATAAAAGCTGCGTATCGTTTTAGCGGCGCAGATAAGGTCATCGGGCTTAATGCCCGTTAACTGGCTGCTTACCCAGTTGTGGTAGCGTTTAACATAAAAATCGCAGCAGCTTTTACCTTTATTTGTAAGGGCAACGTAAGTAACACGCCCGTCGGTAGCGCTGCCTGCTTTTTGGGCATACCCTGCGGCCGCAAGCTCTGATACAAGCCGGGTAATGCTTGGGCGCGTTACGTGCAGCGCAGTGCTGATGTCGCTTATTTTAACCAGCCCGTTTTTTTCTTCAAGCTGGGAAATGGTGTCGATAATCTGTATATGGCGCGGTGTTAAACCCTGTGGCAGCGGCGGCAAAAGTTCCAGTATTTTTTTGGCATCGCGGCAGCAGTCGAAAAAATCTTTAATTAAAGCGGTATCCATCAGAAACCCTCCGTAATTGTTTGTAAAAATTATATAACAAAAGGCGCTGCAAGGCAATTTGCGCCGCCGATTTAAACGCTGTATAATAATTTTCGGAGGGGATTTTATGCAGTACGAACTGGTGCGCAGCAACAGGCGCACTTTAGCAATAACAATAGACGGCAGCGGCAGGTGCGTGGTGCGCGCGCCCATGCGGATGTCTATGGCGGAAATAAAAAAATTTATCGAAGAAAAGCGCAGCTGGATTGAAAACAAGCTGTGCGAAATAGAGTTAAAAACAGAGCTTGCCCCGCGCGAGCCGGAACTTAAAGAAGGCGCGGAGTGGGTGATAGCAGGCAACAGCGTGCGCATTAAATTTATTGCGGGCGCGGCGAAGGACTATGCGCAGCTTGCGTCGGACGGATTTATTTGCAGCAAAAAACTGGGCCGCCCCGGGCTGATTAAGTTTTTGCGCGGCTTTGCCAGGGATTTGTTTTGCTGGCGCGTTGATAAATATGCGCCGGTAATTGGCGTAAAGCCTTTGGGCGTAAAGGTATCGGAAGCACAGGCAAGATGGGGCTCGTGCAGTGCGCAGAACGTGCTGAATTTTTCGTGGCGGCTTATTTTTGCACCGCCCGCGCTGATAGATTACGTGGTGGTACACGAACTGTGCCATATCGGCTGCATGAACCACAGCCCAGCCTTTTGGCAGAGAGTGGCGGCTGTAATGCCGGATTATAAACAGCGCAGGCAGGCGTTAAAGCAGCATGGGTATTTGCTGAAGTGGTTCAGGTAAATTACCTTTTTTGTTTTTATTTGGCTGCGGCTTTGCAATTACGTTTTTATATTTTTATTTATTTTATTATTCATCTTGTTTCCAATTTTTTCGTCTTTGTATATAGTTTTTATATTTTAATTTACTTTTCATTCATCTTACTTTTTGTGGGCCAAAAAGTAACAAAAAGCCTTTGCTCCTCCAAAAATTATACGGATGACTGTATCAAATTCGTATAGCACTTGCTGCGCCTGCGGAACTCGTTTGCTTCGCAAACTCAAACAGTCCTCGGCAAACGCTGCAAGTGCCTTAATTATAGTTTGCCTATTTTTTGAATGTCGCGGCTTCGCTCAAATTCGTACTATGATAATTTTTTTATGAGCAATAGTAATGTTGCCGTAGGTTTTAATAGTGCAAAATCATTAGTTGCATATCTTTGAATAATAAGCAGTTGTAAAGGCAAAACATCCTAAATCAAGCACATAAAAAGTACGGGTTACAGCAAATCGCGGCATTAAAAATTTAGTGGTATTTACTAAAAGAAAATAAAAATTTCCCGGTGTTTGAGCGCAGCGAGTTCCGTGGAAAATTTTATTTTTATCTAAAGAGCCGCGTTAAAAATTTTTTCAGCCGCGTGAGTTTTCTTGGTTCGTTCTTTTGCTCAATCAAAAGAATGAACATGAATAAAAAAGAAAATAAAAACATAAAAACTACATACAAAGACGGAACGTAAATTAAAAGTAACATGAGTAAAAAAGTAAATAAAGAACATTGAACATAAATACAAAAACCTAACCCAAAATCAAAAACCAAAACCAAAAATTTAAACATAATTTCAAAAACCAAACGTAAAATTAAAAATAATAAAACTTCATAATATAAAAATCTTAAAATCACGCTTTAACTAAAATATAAAAAATGCTATAATTATACGTCAAGGAGTTTGTAAAATGTCTAAAAAGGTTTTGTTTGGTTTTGATTATACAAACAACGAATTTGTAAAAATAATTTTATATTTGTTTGTCGGCGGCAGCGCCGCGCTGATTGAGTGGGCGTTTTTTTACGTTTTCTCGGAGGCGGCGGGCATAAATTATCTGGCGTCGACGGCGTGCGCTTATTTTTTATCAACGTTGTACCATTATTTTATGTGTAATATTCTGGTATTTACAAGCGGCGTGCGCTATGGCAAAGCTAAAGAAATAAGCCTGGTGTTCCTTGTAAGCGGCATAGGGCTTTTATTTAATCTTATATTAATGTATGTTTTTGTTGGGCTTTTTGCATTGCCGGGGCTGCTTTCAAAAATTGCCGCTACCTGCATTGTGGTGGTATGGAACTATCTGGCGCGCAAAAAGTGGATTTTTTAAGGTGTGATAAAAGTGGAAACCAACGGCGTTGAAATTAAAAATTTTAAAAAGGTTGTTATTATTTACAACCCCAATTCCGGCAAGCAGATTTTTGTGAGCATGCTTTCGAGAGTGCTTGATTTAAAGCGCCGCCTGACGGCGATTATCGGGCCGAACAGGGTGGAGCTTACGGAGCTGCGCGAGTTTAAAAAGCTGACGGACTGGGCCGATAAAATTAAGGAAGAAAAGTACGACTGGGTAATTGTAGCCGGCGGCGATGGTACTTTGCGCGCCATGATTGCCGAGCTTGACCGCAACGGCTATGTGCCGTACATCAGCGTGTTCCCCGCAGGCACGGTAAACCTTGTTGCCAAGGAGTTTGACATGCCTGCCGACCCGGTGCGCTGGATTCAGCGTGTGCGCAAAGGGCGCATTAAACCGGTGCGTATCGGCAAAGCCAACGGGCATATCTTTTTAACCGTTGCCGGTATCGGTTTCGATTCCAAAGTTGTAGACAGCGTATCAAGCCTCGAAAAGCGTTTCCTGTCCTCTTTTGCCTATGTTGTGCAAAGCGGCGAGCTGGTGCGCAAGGAGCTTTTGTTAAGCAACTGGCGTTACAGGTTCCGCGTTAAGTTTGACGGCGACCCCGAATGGTACGAGGCTTCTTCCGTCATCATCGGCAAAAGCCGCTATTATGCGGGGCGTTACAGCCTGTTTAAGGGTGCTGCCATTACCAACGATTATTTTGATGTGGCGCTGTTTACCGGCTGCAAGCGTGCGGACTTTTTAAAATATGCCGCCATGATTTTAATGGAATCGCTGGAGGGCGAGCAGGGCGTTATTGTTAAAAAGGCGCATACGCTTACCATTGAGTGCAATGTGGACGGCTTCCCGGCGGAGCTGGACGGCGACGTGGTTACGGCAACGCCGCTTTTAATAGAGATGTATTCCCAAACGGTTAACTTTCTGGCGTAAGGCGGGGCGAAGATGAGAAAACGTTACTGGCTGCTTGTGTTTATGGTTATTGCCTTTGCGGCCGAATATTTTTTGTCGTGGAAATTTTACAGAAGCATAGTGCCTTTCCCGGAAATGGAGTTCTGGTATACCGCGGTAAGCAGCTTTTTGCGCGACGTGCTGCTTTTGGGCGTGGCAGGGCTTTTGTATCTGCGCCGCACGCGTATCCGCGACAGGGTGAAGCGTTATTTTCCGGTAGTTGTAACCGGCGTTTTGTACCTTGGCGTAACGGCTTTTATGGTGCATCAGCTGCGGCTGGATGGCGGCGTGGTTACTGCGCTGGCAATACTTGCCGGGCTTAACAACAATATTTTTGCGGTGCTTGTAACTGCCATGTGCTACCACAAATGGGCAGGGCGCACCATGAAAACGGTGTATTTTGCCGTTTATTTTTTGTCGGCAGTTATTGTAATTTTTGACGCCTTTTATTTTTGGCAAACCAGCATGCACGTGCAGAGCGTGCTTTTTGCCAACCTTAATATATATGCCGTTAAGGGCGTGCTGGCCAGCATGGGCGCGCTTAAACTTGCGCTTATCGCCGCGGGTCTTCTGGCGCTTGTGCTTTTGTTCCGCGTAAACAAGCCTACCAAAAAGAAACCGAACTTTGTATGGTCGCTGATGTGCGTGGCGGCATTTTCGCTGGCGCTGAACATTGGCTACATGATGATGGGCAGCCTGAACGGTTATGTAATGAAAGAATACATGGGCATGTGGACGGAGGTTGAAAGCGAAAAAACGCGCGAAGCCTACCGCGATATGCTTACCGTGCCCGTAAATGTAAACTTTTTTGGCAAAATGCTGTTTAATACCGATAAAATCGTCAGCCGCAGCCATATTGAGCAGCGCCCGCTGACGGTGAAGGACGAGCAGGTTTTGCAGGAGCTGGGCATTATGCGCAAGAGCGAAGAAAAGGCGGAGCCGAAAGCAAGCTACGACCGCATTGTAATGCTGGTGCTGGAATCGGTACACCGCGATTACATGCACTATTACAACGAAAACATACCGGCGGAGGCAACGCCCTACCTTGACAGCCTGCTTGAAAAATACCCGCACCTTGACCACTACTATTCTTCGGCAGTGCCTACAACGCAGGGGCTTAACGCAACCTTCCGCTCGCACTTAATTTATGACCCCGACCTGCCGGGCGAAGCGCAGCCTTCCATCTTCCGCAGCGTGCAGCAGGCAGGCTGGCGCGGCATATTTATGAACGCCAGCAGCCAGTATTACAACAACGAGCTGCACGAATACCCCACGCAGTTTGGCATGGAGGAATACTACGCCAAGGAATACCTTGAGGATGCAGGCTACACCGGCGCCAGCGGCTGGGGCTACCACAACGATGTTATGTACGCCGAAGCGCTGAACCTGCTTGAAAAAGGGCAGAAAAATAACGATAAAATGCTGCTTGTTGTTAAAACGCTGGATATGCCCCAGCCGTATCCGTACTACGGCACCTCCTACGGCGATATGCCGGAAGGCGTACGCGACAATAAATACGTTACCGTGCGCGGCATTTACTGGGTAAACCTCACCATTCAAAACTTCTTTAAAGAAGCGTCACGCCGCGGGCTGATGGATGACCGCACGCTGTTTGTAATAACCAGTGACCATAATCCGCACAGCGGCGGCGAATATATGGAACTTGTTACGGATGAACGCTCGCGCCGCAGCATTGCGCCGATACCGTTAATTTTTATAGGCAAAAATTTAGCACCGTTTGCGCTTTTGGATGAAGAACAGTACGCTTCGCAGATTGACCTTGCGCCGACGCTTTTGGCCTTGGGCGGCATTACAGTACCGGAAGAATTTATGGGCCGCAACTTTTTGCAGTATGCACCCTTGCCGTACGCGCTGGGCTATTTTGGCGGCAAAGCGTATTATTACAACGAAGATTTTTCGTTTGAGGACAAAATGGACGAGCCGGAGCAGGACCGTTACTGCGACGCGCTTACCAATTATATTATTCATGAATATGCAGACCGCCATTTAAAATACGGCGGGCAGTAAAAATGCAATAACCCCTTGCTGGTTTTTAGCAGGGGGTTATTATTGCCGTATGTAATTTGACAAGAAAATTAACTTTGGTATAATATAAGAAAGAGACAGCCGGTGGTGGTGCGTCGGCTTGCCCTCAAAATAGTATATGTGAAAGGAAGCCGCGTGCCGCCATTGTGAGTATGCGGCTTATTTCATTTCGTTAATTAACGGTTTGAAATGATTGCTATGAGAGTTGCAAAAGCTATCATCAATGATAATGCTTCATAAACAGTCATGCTATCACCCCCGGAAGGGGTAAGCCAACATACCGGCTGTCTCGTGCTAATCATTATAACACAAAAACATATTTAATAAAAGCAAACAGCCGGTGAATTTTCACCGGCTGAAATTTTTGGCTGGGGTTTATTTTGCGGGTGATAGTTTTATTTTAGACATATACCATCGTTTTATCGGGAACTATTTAAAAATGATGGAAGTAATTAACAAAAAGTTGAATTCAATCAAAACTTAATTAAGTGCAATAAATAATAAATATTGATTAAAACTCAAAAGAATGATATAATTAAAATAGGCAGTAACAGATATTGTGTTTGTAAAGAAGGGGGCGGAAATTATGCTGTTTACTTTTGAGGACGCTTTACAGATTCACCATGCCAAATGTGAGAAGATTGAGGTTTATAAACAGGCAAACCCGGCGGAAGCATGGGCCGGTTTTGGCGTAACGGCTATTTGCCCTACTGATGATTTTTACAGCGACGATGAATTGGTGGCTTTCGATTCTTTTGACCGCACGGCTTACGAAGAAAAAATCAGCAAAGGCCCTTCCGCCTTGCCGGACAAGGCTTTTCCGGTGCTTGTGATTGTAAGGGCAGAACGTGAAGGTTAAGTTAATATGGCATAATAAAAACTCCGCGGCTTTTGGCTGCGGAGTTTTGCTGTTGCGCTTAAATTTATTCTGCTTTGGCGGCGTGGCCGTTTAAAAAGTAATCTACTATTATCGAGGTCAGCTCCGAGTTATCCATGGTGCTGTTTATTACGTGGAACACGCCGTTGGCAATGCCTGCAAACAGGTGGTAGGCGCCAAAAATTGCTTCGGATGTTAATTTACTCGTCGGGTCGGGCACGGTAAATATCTGCTGCGAAGGGGTGTATTTTAAGTAGCCGCTTTCCTGCCCGTCCTGCAAAATTGCTGCCAGTACGTATACTTCCTCCCACAAAATTTTGTAGTAGCGCAAAAGGCGTTCTTCCTCCGGCCTGGGCAGCGGGTCGCCGTAAAGGGAGGTTAATATCCAGTTGCCGTTTTCGTCAAAATCGGGGTGAATGCCCTGGTGCGCTGCGTTAAGCTCGTACCATACAATCAACCACAGGCCTTTATTAGTGCGCAGAAATTTTAACATGCAGTTAAGGTAGGCCTGCAGCTTGCCGCGGATATCAGGCTGCTGTGCCGTTAAGGAATGCAGCTCATCCATTAAATGGCTGTGCTTTTCTTCTATCAGCGTGTAAAAAAGGTTATCTTTATTGCCGAAGTATTTATAAAGCGTGCCTTTGCCGGTATCGGCCAGGGCGATTATTTCATCAAGCGTGGCTTTGGTGTAGCCGCGGCGCGAAAAAACATCTTCCGCGGCAATGAGGATACGTTCTTTTTTTGGCAGTGAAGCATCTATGGCAGTCATGGCGGCCTCCGTAAAATAATTTCATCATTAAAATATATTTATAAATTTATACCATTATATCATTTTTGGGCATTATGTGCAATTTGCACGGTTTATCCAAATATTTTGCGGGTATCATCCAAAAAATAAATTTGACTAATGAACTGTATCAATTATAATTATTATAGAGGTAGTATGTGCTTATTTGAGCATGAGAAATATTTTTAAAGAGGCAGGTTAAAGGAGGTTTAATAATGAGCTTAAAAATTTATACCGAGCGCTGCAAAGGCTGCGGCATTTGCGCTGCGTTCTGCCCCAAAAAGGTTCTGGCGGTAAGCGAACTTGAAAAGATTGAAGCTGTTGCGCCCGAAAACTGCATTCAGTGCGGCCAGTGCGAACTGCGCTGCCCGGATTTTGCCATTTTTGTACATAAAGAAGGAGATGAGAAGTAATGTCCAAGGTTTTATTATTGCAAGGCAACCAGGCTGTTGTTGAAGGCGCAATTGCAGCCGGTGTAAAATTCTTTGCGGGTTACCCCATTACTCCTTCCACGGAAGTGGCGGAATCCCTGGCTGAAAAGCTGCCGAAAAACGGCGGCAAATTTATTCAGATGGAAGACGAAATTGCTTCCATGGGCGCTGTTATCGGTGCGTCCTTAACCGGCAAAAAGGTTATGACGGCTACCAGCGGCCCGGGCTTTTCGTTAAAGCAGGAACTTATCGGTTATGCCTGCGCTGCGGAAATTCCTCTGGTAATTGTTAACGTGCAGCGTGTGGGCCCGTCTACCGGCCAGCCTACCAGCCCTTCCCAGGGCGATGTTATGCAGGCACGCTGGGGCACCCACGGCGACCACTGGCTGATTGCCCTTACTCCTGCAAGCGTACCTGAATGCTTTGAACTTACTCTGCGCGCTTATGCGCTGAGCGAAAAATACCGTGTGCCGGTAATTCTTTTGATGGATGAAGTTATCGGCCATATGCGCGAAAAAATTGAACTGCCTGATGATTACAGCGATTTTCCGCAGGCAGAACGCAAACAGCCGGACTGCGCACCGGAGGACTTTAAGGCTTATGCCACGGACGAAAGCCTTGTTCCGGCAATGCCTGCTTTCGGCAGCGGCTACCGCTGGCATGTAACCGGCCTTGTTCATGACGAAACCGGTTTCCCGAAAGGCACCCCGGCAGCTACTCTTGCTGCTGCCAACCGTCAGCGCGCTAAACTTGAAAACAACCTTGACGATATCGTACAAGTTGAAAACTACCGTATGGAAGATGCCGATTTTGCCGTTGTAGCCTTTGGCGGCGCAGCCCGTACCGCTTACGAAACGGTTGACATGGCGCGTGCCGAAGGCCTTAAAGTTGGCCTTGTACGCCCGGTTACCATCTGGCCGTTTGCCGAAGCGCAGATGAAGGAACTGGCCGGCAGGGTAAAAGGCATTTTGGTGCATGAGCTGAACTGCGGCCAGTATGTTCACGAAGTTGAACGTGCCGTTAACGGCAAGGTGCCTGTAAGCCTGTACGCAAAATATGATAACGAACCTGCAACTCCGGCCCAGCTTTTGGAAGAAGTTAAAAAAGCTATGGCGGCCCTGTAAGGAAAGGAGACTATATTTATGAATATGGAAGAAATGATCAATAAATATTTCCGTCCGGGCCGTTTGCCGCATATCTGGTGCCCCGGCTGCGGCAATGGCGTTGTTACCGGCAGCGTTGTTAAAGCTATTGCCAAACTCGATCTTTCCAAAGACGATGTGGCTGTAATTTCCGGTATCGGCTGCTCCAGCCGTGCTTCCGGCTATCTTGATTTTAATACCGTTCATTCTGCTCACGGCCGTGCTATTCCGGTTGCAACCGGCGTTAAACTGGCAGAGCCGAAACTGAATGTTATTGTTCTTACCGGTGACGGCGATGCTACCGCTATCGGCGGCAACCACTTCATTCATGCGTGCCGCCGCAATATCGACCTTACCGTTGTTGTTTACAACAACAGCATTTACGGCATGACCGGCGGCCAGTATTCGCCGATGACTCCGTATCACAGCAAGGCAACCACCGCGCCTTACGGCATGATTGAACCTGATTTTAACCTTGCCGAGCTTGCCAAAGCAGCAGGCGCAACCTTTGTTGCACGCTGCACAACCTTCCATGCGCAGATGCTGAGCGACCTTATCGTTAAAGGCATTCAGCATAAAGGCTTCAGCCTTATTGAAGCAGTATCTGCCTGCCCGATTTCCTTCGGACGCCAGAACAAAATGGGCGGCCCTGCCGAAATGATGATGTGGCAGCGCGACCACGCCGTTCCGGTTGCAGCCTGGGATAAACTGCCGGAAGAAAAACGCGAGGGCAAATTCCCGATTGGCGTTTTGTATCAGGTAGAAGGCAGAAAAGAATACACCGAAGCCTATGATGAACTTATTGCCATGGCGCAGGGAGGTAAATAATATGAAACATGAATTACGTTTATCCGGCACCGGCGGCCAGGGCCTTATCCTTGCCGGCATTATCTTAGCCGAAGCAGCACTTTTGGACGGCAAGCTTGCTATCCAGTCGCAGTCCTACGGCCCGGAAGCACGCGGCGGTTCCTCTAAATCGGAAGTTATTATTTCCGAGGACGCCATTCACTTCCCGAAGGTTACCAAACCCGATTTGCTGCTTGCCATGAGCCAGGAAGCTGCCAATAAATATTCTCATGACCTTACCAAAGACAGCGTAATGATTACCGACAGCCTGTTTGTAAGCGAAGTGCCCGATTTTGGCGGCAAAGTTTACGAACTGCCGATTACCCACAGCGCACGCGAAGGGCTTGGCAAAATTTTGTTTGCCAACATTGTTGCCCTTGGCGCACTGGTTAAATTAACCGGCGTTGTAAGTGCAGAAAGCCTTGAAAAAGCAGTTTTGAACCGCGTACCGAAAGGCACCGAGGACAAAAACCGCAAGGCTCTGCAAATTGGCATGGATTTAATTAAATAATTAAGTTAGAGCGAAAAATAAAACCCGTCCATTTTTATGGACGGGTTTTATGCGTTTATATTGATTTTTTGATATTTGCCTGTTAAAATATACAAGCACGATAAAGTACCTATGCAGTCGGTTTTTCCACTCTTGAATGGGTGGGGGTGGTGCTATGACCACATACGAAGCATTGTCTTTGATGATAATGTTTGCTATGTTAATAGTATCCATTTTTCGTCATAAATAATGTAACGAAAAAAACCGCTTAACGCGCGGTTAAACGGCTTTCTCTCAATCTTAAAAATTGTACGGGAAAGACCGACGCCGCCACGCATAGGTACTTTCGTGCTTTTATTATACAACGTTAAGCTGCGTTATGCAAGTTTGTTTTGCCCACAGATAAGTTTTACAACATCCTGCGGCGCAGCGCAGATAAAATCGACGCCTGCTTTTTCAAGTTCGCCGGGCGCTGCATAGCCGTAACGCACGCCGATGGTTTTAAGGCCGCATTTTTTAGCGCCGGTAATATCCTGGCTGCGGTCGCCTATCATCAGCGCCTGCGCTTTGGCAGCGCCTGCCAGCCCAAAGTGTTTCAGGGTATCGGCAATAACATCGGCCTTTGTGGGCAGCGAGCCGTTAAAATCCGGCCCGGTAATATAAGTAAAGTATGGTGTTAAATTAAAGTAGTCCGTTACGCGGCGGGCAAATTCCACGGGCTTGCTGGTGGCAACGGCAAGCGTAAAGCCGTTTGCTTTAAGCCGGGCAAGCATTTCCGGCACGCCGGGGTACACTTTGTTTTCGTAAATGCCGGTATCTTTAAAGCGCTCGCGGTATTTGGCGGTGCATAAACGGGCTTCTTCTTCCGTCATGCCGTAAAATTTCATAAAACTTTCAATTAAGGGCGGGCCAATAAAGGGGCGCAGGGTGTTTAAATCCGGCACGTTAATGCCGCGCGATTCAAGTGCGTACTGCACGCATTTGGTTATGCCTTCGGCAGAATCGGTGAGAGTACCGTCCAAATCGAAGAAAATATATTTAAACATGAAATTACTCCTTTGCTATTTTTACAAGAGTAATTATAATATAAGCATAGATTGTTTTACAAGTGAGGGGTTTAAAATGACAGAAAAATTATTTGAAAACAACGCTTATTTATGGGAATGTGAGGTTGTGGTTACCGCCTGCGAACCCTGCAAAAACGGTTTTGCCGTTGAGCTTGACAAAACGGTGTTCTTCCCCGAAGGGGGCGGGCAGCTCAGCGACCGCGGCAAGCTGGGCGAGGCTGCCGTTACGCACGTGGCGGAAGAAAATGGGCGTATTCTGCACTTTTGCGATAAGCCGCTTGCCGTTGGCAGCACCGTTAAAGCCGTTGTGGACGGCGTGGTGCGCCTTGACCATATGCAGCAGCACTGCGGCGAACATATTTTGTCTTACGCAGCATGGAAGCTCTTTGGCGCAAACAATATCGGCTTTCATATGAGCGAAGGGCTGGTAACGATTGACCTCGACAAAGAACTGACGCCAGATGAGCTGGCGCAGACGGAGGATTTTGCCAACCGTGAAATCTGGCTGGATAAGCCCATCAGCGTAAGCTATGTGCCGCACACTGCTTTAGATAACTACACCATGCGCAAAAAGAACACCAGGCTGACGGGTACGCTGCGTTTGGTGAGCGTGGAAGGCGGCGATATCTGCACCTGCTGCGGTACGCACCCGAACAGAACGGGCGCGGTGGGCAGCATTCGCATTATAAGCGCGGAAAAACATAAACAGGGGCAGCGCATAAGCTTTTTGTGCGGGCGCTGGGCGCTGGAGGATGCACGCCGCAAAAATGCCGCGCTGCGCAAAACAGGGCAGATGCTTTCGGTTAAAACGGAGCAGGTTCCTGACGCGGTGCAGCGTTTAAAAGGCGAGATTGCCGAACTTAACGCACGCCTTAAAGAAAAAACAATGGCGCTTTATGACGCGCAGCTGCCGCAGTTTTTAAGCACGGCGCGCGTATTGCCGGACGGCAGCCGTTTTGTTGTGGTAACGCCTGAAGATACCGGAGCGGCGGAAGCCAAACTGCTGCTGCAAAAGGTAACAGCCATGGAAAACCTGCTGGTGGGCATAGTTTACGAAGCAGGCGGCAGGGTAAACTACATGTTCGGCCATTCGGACGGCGTTAACGCCGACTGCCGCGAATACTGCAAAAAAGCAAATGAAATTTTTAACGGGCGCGGCGGCGGCAAGCCCGATTTTGCACAGGGCAGCGGCAGCAGCACGGATGACTGGCAGCAAAAAGCACATACTTTATTGATGTGAAAATAAAATAAAGCAATTAACGGGGCATAATAAAAAGTTATGCTCCGTTTTGGTTTATAAAGGCGGTTAAAAAACTTTTTACCTCTTTTTTCACTATTTTGTCAAAAAAGGTACTTGCATTTTTACAAATAACGGATATAATAATAATTGTAGTTAGCACTCGAAGAAAGTGAGTGCTAACAAGATAAAACGAAATTAATACAATGTAACTATATTGAAAGGGGAATTACAAATGTTGAAACCATTAGCAGACCACATTGTTGTAGAAATTACTACTAAAGAAGAAAAAACTGCCAGCGGTATTTACCTTCCCGATACTGCTTCCAAAGAACGCCCGCAGACCGGCAAAGTAATTGCTGTCGGCGCAGGCCGCGTGCTTGATAACGGCACCCGCGTTGCTCCGGAAGTTAAAGTTGGCGAAGAAGTTGTTTTTGCAAAATATTCCGGAACCGAATTTAAACTGGACGGCAAAGAATATTTGATTTTGAGCGAACGCGACGTACTTGCCGTACTGTAATTGATAAAGAATTTAAAGGAGTGCATTTTAAATGGCTAAAGAAATAAAATTCAACGAAGAAGCTCGCCGCAGCCTTGAACGCGGCGTTGACGCACTGGCTAATGCCGTAAAAGTAACCCTTGGGCCTAAAGGCCGTAACGTTGTGCTGGAGAAAAAATTCGGCGCACCTACCATTACCAACGACGGTGTAACCATTGCCCGCGATATTGAACTGGAAGACCCGTTTGAAAACATGGGCGCACAGCTTGTTAAAGAAGTTGCAACCAAAACCAACGACGTAGCAGGCGACGGTACCACCACCGCAACTGTTCTGGCACAGGCTATGGTACATGAAGGCCTGCGCAACGTAGCTGCCGGTGCAAACCCGATGATTCTTAAAAAAGGCATTCAGAACGCAGTAAACGTTCTGGTTGACGAACTGAAAGCAATCAGCAAAAAAGTAGAAACCAAAGAAGCAAAAGCTCAGGTAGCTTCCATTTCTGCAGCTGATGAAGAAATCGGCAATCTGATTGCTGACGCAATGGAAAAAGTTGGCGACGACGGCGTTATTACCGTTGAAGAATCCAAAACTATGGAAACCTGCCTTGAAACCGTTGAAGGCATGCAGTTTGACCGCGGCTACATCAGCCCGTACATGGTAACCGATACCGATAAAATGGAAGCTGTTCTCAGCAATCCGCTGGTACTTATTACCGACCGCAAAATCAATGTAATTCAGGACATTATGCCTGTACTTGAAAAAGTTGTACAAGGCGGCCGTGAACTCCTCATCATCGCTGAAGATGTTGAAGGTGAAGCACTGGCAACCCTTGTTGTAAACAAACTGCGCGGCACCTTCAAAGCAGTTGCCGTTAAAGCCCCCGGCTTCGGCGACCGCCGCAAAGCTATGCTGCAGGATATTGCAATCCTTACCGGCGCAACCGTTATCAGTGAAGAAGTTGGCCGCAAACTTGACAGCGCAACCCTGGAAGACCTCGGCAGCGCAGGCCAGGTTCGCGTAACCAAAGAACTCACCACTATCGTTGACGGCGGCGGCAGCAAAGAAGAAATCGCAGCACGCGTTGCACAAATCCGTGCTCAGATTCCGGAAACCACTTCCGAATTCGACAGAGAAAAACTTCAGGAACGCCTTGCCAAACTTGCCGGCGGCGTAGCTGTAATTAAAGTTGGCGCTGCTACCGAAGTTGAACTGAAAGATAAAAAACTGCGCATTGAAGACGCTCTTAACGCAACCCGCGCAGCAGTTGCCGAAGGTATTGTTGCAGGCGGCGGCACCGCACTTCTGCAAGTACAGCCCGCACTGAACCGCATTAAAGCAATCGGCGACGAAAAAACCGGCGTGGAAATCGTTAAACGCGCTATCGAAGAACCTGTCCGTCAAATCGCTTACAACGCAGGCCTTGAAGGCGCAGTTATTGTAGATACCATTAAACGCAGCCGCAAAGGCTTTGGCTTCAACGCTCTTACCGAAGAATATGTTGACATGATTGAAGCCGGTATCGTTGACCCGACTAAAGTTACCAGAAGCGCACTGCAAAATGCAGCAAGCATTGCCGCTATGATTCTTACCACCGAATCCATCGTTGCCGACAAACCTGCCAAAGAAGCAGCAGCACCGGCAATGCCTATGGGCGGCGGCATGCCCGGCATGATGTAATGACATTTGGCTGAACTTCAGCTAAAATACATCCTTTCAAACTTTTCATAGAACTTCCCCTTACAACAAAACCCCGTGGTTTTTACCGCGGGGTTTTTGCTGTTTATGTGGTTTTAATTTAATACTTTAAATTTCCCTTATAATCTCACGTGCTTTGCTGCACAGCAGCGGGTAGCTTACTTTACTGGTAAAAAGGCGCTGGCGCACGATGCTTTCGGCGGTTGTTACTGCGGCAACGGCCGGGTCGATAACAGGTATGCCAAGTACGCGGCTTAAAGGTTCTGCCAGCCCTAAGAAGGAAAGGCAGCCTAAAACGATGGCTTCGGTGTGCGTTTCGCGCATCATTTTTTGCCCGCAGGCCAGCAGCTTTTTAAAGGCAGCTTCTCTGTCCGCCCAGGGCGAGATGCCGTTTAAATTAACGGCGGCAATTTGCCCGATGCGTTCCGGGCTTACGCCAAGCGTACGCAGGAACAGTTTTTTCTCCGGCAGGCGTGCTTCGTCTGCCAGTATTATGCCGAAGCTGCGGCATACGTTAAGCGCTGCCAGGCAGGAGGCCTGCGCTCCGCCGATAACGGGAATGCGCAATGCTTCGCGGCAGGCGTCGATAACGGGGTCGCTGAAGCAGTATAAAACAACGGCGTCGAAACCGGCGTTCTGCCCGTCTGCCGCAAGCTGCACAATTTCAGGTGCGGCAAGCACAACATCAAGAGCAGAGTTAAGCTCCACACCAGAGCTTTGCGGGCACACCATGGCAAGCTGTGTATCGGGCGCTGTGTATTCTTCCAGAATGCGGCAGCGCAAAGACATTTCTTCCTGCGTCATGCCGTAATCGGGGTTGATAATTAAAATTTTCATAAGCTGCCTCACGATAAAATGGTGGATAAAAATTTACGCGCGCGTTCCGTTTTGGGGTTCGCAAAAAATTCCTGCGGCGGCGCGCTTTCAATTAAATAGCCTTCGTCCATAAAATGAATAACATCCGAAACATCGCGGGCAAAGCCCATTTCGTGCGTTACCAGCACCATGGTAATGCCGGTGTTGGCAAGCCCTTTAATAACGTCAAGCACTTCTTTTACCATTTCCGGGTCGAGCGCGGAGGTAGGTTCGTCCAAAAGCAGCACTTCCGGTTCCATGGCCATGGCGCGGGCAATGGCTACGCGCTGTTTCTGGCCGCCGGAAAGTCGGCTGGGGTACTGGCCCGATTTATCGCCAAGGCCTACTTTTTCCAGCAGCTTCTGCGCTTTGGCTTCGGCGTCGGCACGGCTCAGCCCGTTAACAACGCGCGGTGCATAAGCCACGTTTTGCAGCGCCGTCATGTTGGCAAACAAATTAAAATGCTGAAAAACCATGCACGCATTTTTGCGGATACTTTCAATTTTAACTTTGCCGCTTAAAATATCGGTGCCGTCAAAAATAATTTTGCCGCTGTCGGGGCGTTCAAGCAGGTTTAAGCAGCGCAGAAGCGTCGATTTGCCGCTGCCCGAAGGGCCTATAATTGTTACAACTTCGCCTTTATTAATGCTGAGCGAAATATCCTTTAAAACTTGCAGCGTGCCGAAGCTTTTGGCAAGATGTTCAACTTTAATCACTTACGCGCACCTTCCTTTCAAGGTATGCGCCCAAAAGGTTGAGCAGCATTACCAGCACATAATAAACTGCGGCGGCCACAATAAAGGCTTCAAACGCGCGGAAGGTTTTGGCCTGAATTAAATCCGCCCAGCGCAGGGTGTCGGCCACGCCGATAACGGAAACAAGGCTGGAATCCTTCAAAAGCATAATGCTTTCGTTAACGAGCGAGGGCAGTGCGTTTTTAATTGCCTGCGGCAGAATAACGTCAAGAATAAAGCGGTGGGTAGGCACGCCAAGCGACATGGAGGCTTCCCACTGGCCGCGGTCTACAGAAAGGATGCCGCCGCGCAGCGCTTCGGAGATATAGGCGGCGGAGTTCAGCCCGAAGGAAAGCACGCCTGCTTCCAGCGCGCTGATGGTGTAGCCCGTAAGCTGCGGCGTGGCAAAATAAATAAGCATAAGCTGAACCAGAAGCGGCGTGCCGCGGAAAACGGAGATGTACGCTTTGGCAAGGAAGGAAAATACCTTGTTGTGCGAAAGCGTGATAAGCGCTAAAATAAAGCCCCCCAAAAAGCCGATAAGGGTGGAAAAGAACGTAAATTTAATGGTAATCCATACGGCTGAGGCTAAAAGCGGCAGGTATGGGTCAAGTACGGAAAAATCAAGCATAATGTTGCTCCTTTAAGTTAAAGCCCGGCAGTACAGCGCACTGCCGGGTTGGTTTTATTTTGCAATCTCGAGTTTGGCAATGGCTTCTTCATATTGTTTGGTAGCCGTTTCGCCAAGGTGCTTAACCAGAATTTTGTGCATTTCGCCGTTTTTCTGCATTTCTTTTAAAATGCCGTCTACCGTGGCAACATCTTTAGAGCCCTTCGGCAGTGCAATGGCAAAAGTATCGGCGTAAACAATCGGCAGGTTTAAGGTGTGCATTTCCAGTTTATCGTTCTGGCTGATGAATACGGCGGCCTGTGCTGCGTCAAACAAACCTGCGGCAAGGCGTCCGTTTAAAATGTCCTGCACAACCAGCGGCGTGTTGTCAAGTTCCACAACTTCAATGCCGCCTGCGTCTTTCAGTTCCTGTACATAGGTGGTGCCCATGGAAGCGCCTGCTTTCTGGCCTTTAAGTTTTTCAAAGCTGTCGTAGCCTGCGCCTTTCTGGCAGATAATGGCTTTCATCGGGTAGTAGTAAGGTTCGGTAAAGTCAAGCACTTCTTTGCGCTCGTCCGTGGGGCTGATGGCCGATACAATCATATCGGCGCGGCCGCTTTGCAGGGTGGGCACAAGGGAAGCGAACTTCATATCGGTAAAGGTAACTTCTTTGCCGAGCTTCTGTCCGATATAACGGGCAATATCAATATCGACGCCGACATAATCGTGCGTGCCTTCCTTAACGCTTTCAAACGGCGGGAAGGTGGCGTTAATGGCAATGGTAAGTTTGCCGTTTGCCGCTTCTTTCGGAGCTTCGGCCTTATCGCTGCCGCCGCAGCCGGCTGCTGCAAGTGCAAGCATTGCTGCCGCACCTAAAGCTAATAATTTTTTAGTAAGTTTTTTGCTGAACATTTTTTAAACCCCTCTCATCTTTTTATTTATTGCAGGCGCAAGCGCCCAAATCAGGCAAATTCGGTAAAGCCGTTCTGGGCCAGCACCCAGCGTGCGGCCTGTTCGTCGGTGCAAATCCAGGCGCCGTTGTCACTGGCGTAGCGTATAAAATCGCGCAGGGCGCGCACATAGCCGGGGCGGCCAATAAACTGCGGGTGCATTACAAAATTCATCATGCGGCCTTCGTCGGCAAGCCCGTCAAATTCTTCCATCCAAATGCTGGTCATTTCGCGCCCGCTGCGCAGGTAGTGGTGTTCCGGCGCCTGTATGGTGTACATATCGTAGCTGGTGTCATCCACTATGCCGTCTTTTGGCAGTTCCACAATGGGCACGGTTTTGCCGTTTATTTTGTGCAGGAACGGCCCGTCGTTATCGCGCCAGTTGGAGGAATAAATATATCCCCTGTCCAGCCACAGCTGAAGGTGAAAATCGTATATAAAGCCGTCCGGGGAGCGCTGGCCCACCATCTGCCTGCCGGTAAGGCCTTTAATGATGTTTTCGGCCTTTGCCATCAGCGCGTTTTCTTTTTCGTAAGTATCGTAAACTTCGTGCAGGTAGCCGTGGTAGGCAATTTCGTGCCCGCAGGCGGCAATGCATTTAATAACTTCCGGGTGAAGCTCCGCCGTGTAAGCCGTGGTAAAAAAGGTGGCGTGCTGGTTCTCTTCTTCCAGCATCCGCAAAATGCGGGGAATGCCCTGCTTTACGGAATACAGCCCGCGGCTTAGGTTGGCGGGGTGGTTTTTATTGATTTCGCTGCGCGTAAGCCACAGCGTTTCGGCGTCGATATCGAAAGAAAGCATCAGCGCAAGGCGTTTGTTATTTGGCCACAGCATCGGCGTAAGCCTCCTTTCCGTTTTGCGCCAGCACATAGCGCGCAACTTCTTCGCAGCCGGCAATCCACGCACCGTTTTGGCGCATGTAAAGCACCAGGCGTTCCAGCATGAGGATGCGGCTTGAGCGCCCAATCAGCTGCGGGTGCAGTTTAAGGCACATAATTTTGTCGCCCTCGTTTGCCAGTTCGTCAAAGGCGTCCTTCCACATGTTGTAAACATATTCTGCCGGGTAGCTGCAGGTAATGGTGTGCGCATCGGCGTACGAAAAATAAAAGAACGAAAAATCGTCAAAGCCGGGTTCGGTCGGCAGTTCCACAACAGGGTGCTCACCTTCGTGGATGTATGCCCAGTCGCAGTCCTTTAAGGTGCTGCTGTATAAATAACCGCGTTTTTGCATCAGCTTAACGCCGTAGGTCTGCAAGGTATCAAGCGGGGCGCGGTGGCCAATTACTTTTTTGCCGCTGATGGCTTCAAGGATGGCTTCCGCTTTTGCCATATTGGCTTCTTCTTCCTCAAGCGGGATGCCGGGGCGTGCGTCGTGCGTATAGCCGTGGTAGGCAAGCTCGTGCCCTGCGGCGGCAATTTGTTTTACTTCGTCAGCGTATTTTTCGGCAACAATGCCGGGCACAAAAAACGTGGTTTTAATGTTCTGGCGCGCCAGCATGTCAAGGCAGCGCTTTAAGCCTTCGTGCGGCCCGTACTGCCCGCGCGAAATATCCGAAAAGCCGAGCGTGCTCTGCCCGGTTACGGAATAACGCAGGTATTCGGCGTCAAAATCAAAGGTCAGCAAAACGGCAATGCGCTTGCCGTGCGGCCATTTGATGCCGTCACCGTTTTTTAAGGTAATCAATTTTATTTCCTCCTGCTTGTTACAGGTGCATTTTAAAAACATGCTGCTGTATTTTTATTAATAGTAAAATTATATCACAAGCATTTGTAATAAACAATTTAATATATAATTGATTTAATTTTTTGATAATATTATTCAAATAAAAAATCCCGCTTGTTTGCGGGATTTTTTTATTGAAATTTTGAAACTACTTTTATTTTTTAAGAATGTTTCTGCTTCGCTTTTGCAAGCAAATCCTTGCTGAAGCGTTTAATAATTACAACGGAAAGCACGGCGCAGACTATTGCCGTCAGCGGGTAGTTAAGCCATAAGCCGTCAAGCCCGAGCGGGAAAAGCACAATAAGTATCAGCGCGGGCGCAGCAAATGCCGTAACAACGGAAATAACCGAAGCCTGCAAGTATTTGCCAACCGCCGTCATGTAGCTTTCGGTTGCCAGTGAAACCCAGCGCGCCAGATATGCCATTGCAAATATGGGCACGGCAGCAGCGGCAAGGGTTAAAAGCCCGCTGTCGCCATCGGGCACAAAAAACTGCGTAATTTTAAGCGGAAACAGTATCATCACTGCTGCCGATATAAGCGATACGCCGGCCGCCGTTCCGTAGCAGTAGCGCTCTATCTGGCTGATGCGCCGAGAATTGCCAGCACCCCAGTTGTAGCCAACCGCAGGCTGCAAGGCGTCGCACATGCCGTATAAAAACTCCGTAATAAAGCTGTCGGCGTACATTAAAACGCCGTATACCGAAACCGCCGTGGTGCCGCCGAAGCGCAGCAGCAAAAAGTTCATCATTATCGAAGTCAAGCGCCCGGAAACATTGTTTAAAAATATCGGGCAGCCGCATACAAAAATATTGGCAATCATCGCCGCTGAAAAACTGGGGCGGCAAAATTTAAGCTGTAAATATCCCCGCCAAAACGGATACAGCGATACTGCCGCGCCTGCCATCATGGCAAGGCTGGAAGCAAACGCCGCTGCCCAAATGCCCAAGCCAAAAACGGCAAGGAATAAAAATTCCAGCACAAAGCTGATAACCGCCATGCCGATATTAAGGAACATACTGGTGCGTATTTGCCCGCAGATGCGCAGGTAGCTGTCTGCTCCGAAAACAATGGTGGTAACGGGCGCCGTTAATGCATAAACCCGCAGGTAGCTTAACGCCAGCGTGTGCAGCTCGCCCTTTGCGCCCAACAGCGAAAGCAGGTATGGCCCGCCAAAATACAGCAGCGCGCCCACGCCGATACTTGTTAAAAAAGTAAGCACGCAGGCGCAGGTAAAAATATTGTTGGCGGTGTGGTTCTTTTTTTCGCCAAGCTTAATGGCGATAGGCACGGAGGAACCGACGCCGATTAAATCGGACAGCGAAAAATTAATGATTACAAACGGCAAAGCAAGGTTCAGTGCGGCAAACGCCGTTTCACCAAGATAGCGGCCGATAAAAATGCCGTCTACCATGTAAAACAGTACCGAAGCCAGCATGCCCACCGCTCCCGGCCCGGCCGTAATTAAAAACAGCCTGCCCGGCGGCATATGCGTAAATAAAAATCTGGTATTCATAAAAACCTCGCTTAAAGTATGGTAACGGTTTAAAATTTATAAATTTACAATTTTATTATATTATTGCCAAAAGGGCGCGGTCAATCTTCGGCGCGATATTTTACAAAACTGCGTTTAACGCCGCATTGCTCTGTGCTATACTTATTACAGAAGGTTATAAAAGGAGCATCAGCATGAAACAGGTAATTTTATCATGCCCGACACTTAAAAAAGAAATACTGCATTTAATTGATGAACTGAATCTCGATACGCCGGTGTATTTTCTGCCGAAGCGCCTGCACAGCAATCCGCAGGAGCTGGCAGAATATTTGCAGAACACTATCGACAGTTTTGCCAACGTAGACCGCATTTTAATCTGCGTAAGCGGCTGCGGCGGCGGAACGGCAAAGTTAAGGGCAACTACGGCAGAACTTGTAATACCCAAAACGCGCGACTGTGTGGATATTTTGCTTTCTAAAACGGATATAAAAAGCATTAACCGCGCGCCCAAAGGCATTTTTATGACGGAAAGCTGGCTTGATTTTATGCGCAGCGGCAGCCTGAACCTTGAAACGCAGATTGCCGAAAAGGGCGAGGAAGAAGGCAAGGCTTACCTGCGAAAAATGTTTAAGGGCTTTGAGCATTTTTACGTTGTGGATACCGGCACTTACAATACGCAGGCTGTTGTTGACGAACTGAAGCCGCTTGTAGATGTGCTTGACGGCACGATTGAAGTTGTTGGCGGCGGTTACAGCATTTTGCGCAAGCTGCTTACGGGCGATATTGACGGTGATTTCCGCGTTATTGCCAAAGAAGGGTAAACAGCCTGTAAACCCTTGCAAAAGCGGGCATTTTGTTTGCTTTTTTACACTTAATATTGTAAAATTAAAAGATAAAGAAAAACGTAAAAAACTTTACAGGAGGATGAAGCCGTTATGAAAACCGACAACCAGGAAATGATTTTAGTAATTGACTTCGGCGGCCAGTACAACCAGCTTATCGCCCGCCGCGTAAGGGAAAGCGGCGTTTACTGCGAAATTGTGTCTTATAGGCAGAGCCTTGAAAAAATTAAAGCCAAAAACCCGAAGGGCATTATTTTTACCGGCGGCCCCAACAGCGCTTATTTAGAGGATTCGCCCACGATTGATGCGGAAATTTACAGCTGGGGCGTGCCTGTTTTGGGCATCTGCTACGGCAGCCAGCTGATGATGCACATGCTGGGCGGGCATGTTTGCAAAGCGCCGGAACGCGAATACGGCAAAACACTGGTTGACTTTGATACGGAAAGCCTTCTTTTTAAAGATATACCGGCCAAAAACGTGTGCTGGATGAGCCACAACGACTACATTGAAACGGCAGCGCCCGGCTTTAAAATTACCGCTCACACCCCCAACTGCCCGGTAGCGGCGGCAGAGGACGTAAGCCGCGGGCTGTACTGCGTGCAGTTCCACCCAGAAGTGCTGCACACCGACAACGGCACCAAAATGCTGAGCAATTTTGTATATAATGTATGCGGCTGTGCCGGAACCTGGAAAATGGACAGCTTTGTTGAAGAAACCGTTAAAGAGCTGAAAGAACGTATCGGCAGCGGCAAAGTGCTGTGCGCATTAAGCGGCGGCGTAGACAGCAGCGTCTGCGCGGCAATGCTGGCCAAAGCCATCGGCAAACAGCTTACCTGCGTATTTGTAGACCACGGCCTGCTGCGCAAAAACGAACGCGAAGAAGTATGCTCCGTATTCGGCGAAGGCGGCCTGTTTGACATTAACTTTGTATGCGTAGACGCACGCGAACGTTTTTACAGCAAACTGGCAGGCGTAACCGCGCCGGAAGCCAAACGCAAAATTATCGGCGAAGAATTTATCCGCGTGTTTGAAGAAGAAGCCAAAAAAATCGGCGCAGTCGATTATCTGGCACAGGGCACCATTTACCCGGACGTTGTTGAAAGCGGCCTCGGCGGCGAATCGGCAACCATTAAGAGCCACCACAATGTAGGCGGCCTGCCCGATTTTGTAGACTTTAAAGAAATTGTTGAGCCTCTGCGCGATTTGTTTAAGGACGAAGTGCGCCAGTCCGGCAGAGAGCTTGGCCTTCCGGAATATCTGGTAACCCGCCAGCCGTTCCCGGGACCGGGGCTTGCCATCCGTATTATCGGCGAAGTAACGGCAGAAAAAGTTGCCATTGTGCAGGATGCCGATTACATTTACCGTGAAGAGGTGGATAAACTGCCGCTGGCAGAGCGCCCCAGCCAGTATTTTGCGGCGCTGACCAATATGCGCAGCGTAGGCGTTATGGGCGACGAACGCACTTACGATTACGCCATTGCCCTGCGTGCCGTAACCACCACCGACTTTATGACGGCGGAAGTTACCATGCTGCCCCCTGCAACAATTACCACCGCAGCCAACAGAATAGTAAACGAAGTAAAACATATCAACCGCGTGCTGTTTGACTACACAACCAAACCGCCTGCAACGATAGAGTTTGAGTGAGAAGGAATGATTAATTAAATAATTTATTGGGACTTAGCCGGTGTTTTTTTCGGTTAAGTCCTTTTAGTTTAATTTATAATTTATTGGTGGTGTTACAATGCAAGGACGGAAATGGACGAAAGAAGAAGAAATTATAGTTTTTAATTTATATTGTAAAATACCTTTTAAGAGTTCTTCTAAAAATCATCCTGAAGTTATAAAAATTGCAAATCTGATAGGACGTTCTCCAAGTTCCGTTAATATGAAAATAGGAAATTTTGGAAGTTTTGATGATAATTTAAGATTACAAGGCATCGTTGGTCTTTCTAATGCCAGTAAACTCGACAAAGCTGTGTGGGATGAATTTAATAATAATTGGGAAAAACTGGCTTATGAAAGTGAAATTTTATTACAAAAATATATAAACAATAAAGTACATAATAATAATGTTGTAATTCCATTAGGCAAAGAAGTTATAGGAACGGTTAAACAAAGAGTTAATCAAAAATTTTTTAGAGATACTGTATTAGCATCATATAATAATTGTTGCTGTATAACTGGATTGGCAAACAGAGAGTTGTTGATTGCCAGTCATATAAAACCATGGAGTATTAGTGATGAAAATGAAAAAACTAATCCTTCAAACGGAATTTGTTTGAATGCATTGCATGATAAAGCATTTGATAAAGGTTATATAACGATAGATACTAATTATGTTATTCATATATCTAAATGTATAAAGGATATTTTTGACGGAAAAACGGTAGATTTATTTTTTAATAAGTATAATAATACAAAAATTTTATTGCCTGAAAAATTTCTGCCGGAAAGCAGTTTTTTAGAATATCATAATAATTTTGTTTTTGAAAAGTGGAAATAATATAAAACGGCAGTAATTTGTAAAAGCATGTTAATTATTGTATAATTTTTATTAGGATAAATTAATTGGAGATTAAAATATTTTTATGAAACAGCCTTTAACCTGTGTTGAAATTTGTGCTGGTGCCGGCGGTCAGGCTTTAGGTCTGGCTATGGCAGGATTTGTACATGTTGCACTTATAGAATATGAAAAAGAATACTGTGAAATATTAAGACAAAACCGCCCGGAGTGGAATGTTATTTGTCAGGATGTTTGCAATTTTGATGGAACTGAGTATGCCGGAGTAGATTTGCTTGCTGGTGGGGTGCCGTGTCCTCCGTTTTCTATTGCAGGAAAACAGCTTGGAAAAGATGATGAAAGAGATTTATTCCCGGAAGCGGTCAGGCTTGTAGGAGAAATAAAACCAAGAGCAGTTATGCTTGAAAATGTGCGTGGATTTTTAGATCCAAGATTTGATGAATATAGGGAAAATCTTTTTTTGCAATTAAGAAATTTAGGTTATGTTACTCATATAAAATTACTTAATGCATCTGATTATGGAGTACCACAATTACGCCCGCGCGTTGTTATTGTGGGTATTAGAAAAGACCAGTATGGAGCATTTTCGTATCCTGAAGAAAATAAAGAAAAAACTGTTACAGTAGGAGAAATGATATATGATTTAATGGCTGCTAATGGTTGGCATAAAGCAAAAGAATGGGCGGCAGCAGCGAACAAAATAGCTCCTACTTTAGTTGGAGGGTCAAAAAAACATGGAGGGCCGGATCTTGGACCAACAAGAGCACGGAAGGCCTGGGCAGAATTAGGCGTTGATGGAAAAGGTGTTGCAAATGAAGCTCCGGCAAAAGACTTTGATGGAATGCCGCGTTTGACAAGCAGAATGATAGCCAGACTGCAAGGATTTCCTGATACTTGGACATTTGGAAGTAAGAAAACTAATGCCTGCCGTATGATAGGAAATGCTTTTCCTCCGCCAGTAGCTAAAGCGGTAGGAGAAAAAATTAAGGAGTGTCTTAATTATGAATTCATTAATAGCAAAAGCAAGATATGATTTTCATGCAAACTTATTTAATACTAATACTTTAACTTTAGATGCAAAAGGAGTAGCTTCAAATGCTGACAGCAGCAGCCGGGCGTCTATTGCTATTTCTAAAAAGATAATAGATATTTTGCAGAATGAGCATAAACATTTAGTTAATACAGGAACCAAGGTTTCAGGACAGACACTTGGTAAACAATTTGAATCTATTTGTATGAATTTTTTGCGTGACACTTTTCCTAAAATGCAAAACTTGCGCCCGGGAAAATGGACTATTTTGCAGTTGGGCAATAATAACAGATTAAAAACCAGCGATTTTGCTCAATACGAACATCTAGCATATTTAAGCGCGTTAACTGCACAAAATGCACAATTGGCGGCTTCTTTAGGCAATGACTATCTGGTTGCGCCTGATGTTGTTATTTACCGTGATTTGTATGAAGATGATGAAATAAATTCTGATGAAATTATAGTTAATGACAGCGTTTCTAAAATGGCAGATATAAGAAAAAGTAATGGTGGAAAACCATTGCTTCATGCCAGTGTATCTGCAAAATTTACAATGCGGAGCGACAGAGCGCAAAATAGCCGTACAGAGGCATTAAATTTAATCAGAAACAGAAAAGGACATTTACCGCATATTGTAGTGGTAACGGCCGAACCAATGCCGAACCGTCTGGCTTCTTTAGCATTGGGAACAGGTGATATTGATTGTGTTTATCATTTTGCGTTATATGAATTAATTCGTGCAGTTGCAGAAGAAGGTTCTGAAGACGCAATTGAAACATTAGAAACATTGGTACAAGGTAAACGGCTAAAAGATATATCAGATTTGCCGTTGGATTTGGCTGTATAATGACAGATAGAATAACAAAAGAACAGCGCAGTAAAAATATGTCACAAATCAGGAGCAAAGATACAAGTATTGAATTAAAAGTTCGCAAATATTTATTTTCTCTTGGTTATAGATATAGAGTTAATTATAAAGAACTGCCGGGAAAACCAGATATTGTTTTTACTAAGAAAAAGATAGCTATATTTATTCATGGGTGCTATTGGCATGGACATAACTGTAATAGCAGATATGCTCATATTAGTAAATCAAATACTAATTATTGGAATACAAAAATTCAACGCAATCAAGAGCGCGATAAAAGAAATATTGAACAATTGGAAAAAGACGGTTGGAAAGTTATTGTGCTTTGGGAATGTGAGATAAAAGATAATTTTGAAGAAAAAAGTAAATATATTTTAAGCTTTTTATAAAGAAAGGAAAATTATGAGTAGTGAATTGGTATTAAAAAAAAATGATGATGCCTCTATTATTCAATATGACATTAGTGTAATTCCTAATGATTTTAATGTTACTACTATTTATAATTTGATAGATTCAGGTGCTATCGAGATGCCTGTTTTTCAAAGAAATTATATTTGGGATGTTAAACGAGCGTCAAAATTTATAGAATCTTTAGTTCTTGGTCTGCCTATACCGCAAATTTTTTTGTATCAAAAAGCAAGAAACAAATTTTTGGTTATTGATGGACAGCAACGTTTGTTAACTATTTATTATTTTATAAAACAGCGTTTTCCATTAGCAAACAAAAGAGCTATTTTGAGAAAAATATTTGATGATAACAATGGCATTACAGAAGAAATTTTAATGGATGGAAATTATTTTAAGGATTTTAAATTACAATTTGGTAAAAATGAAAGTAATTTAAAAAATCCTTTAGAAGGATTAAAATATAGTACACTTGATAGTTATAAATCTAATTTTGAGTTCATGACAATGAGATGTATGGCTATTAGACAGAACGAACCCAAAGATGATGATAGTTCTGTTTTTGAAATCTTTAGTAGACTTAATACTGGCGGAATAAATCTTACAAATCAAGAAATAAGGGCGTGTTTGTATTATTCCAAATTTTTTAATATTCTAAATAAATTAAATAGGAATACTATATGGAGAAATATTTATGGAAAGCCGGAAGATGGAAAATTTAAGGATGTAGAGTTTATTTTAAGAATGTTTGCGGTATTATGTAATAACAAACATTATACAGGTTCAATGAATATTTTTATAAATAAATTTGCAAAACAAGCAATGAGTTTTGATTCAGATAAAATTGATTATTTATATAATTTATTTTTAAACTTTTTAGAGATGTGTAAAAATTTGCCGAGGGAGGTCTTTACGACAAAGAAGGGAGAATTAAATATAGCTCTCTTTGAATGTATTTTTACAGTTGTCTGTGAAGATAGTTATAAAAAAGAAGATTTGTTTGTAAAAGAAATTGATGCAAGTAGAATTATTGCATTAAAATCTGACAAAGAATTTGAAGAAGCTATTACTCATAGTACAGCTCATACAAAGTCATTTAATATAAGATTGAGTAAGGCAAAAGAATATTTAAATAATATTTTATAAAAACGGCAAATATAATGTACAGTTCAAAAATTTCTTCTTTAAAAAATCAGTATGAAGAGTTAGTAAGCTATTGTAAAATAAATAATGAAATAACTTTTGAAACCTATATTAATGATGTATATAGAAAAGTATTATTGCTTTCTGCAGCAAGTTATTTTGAGTCAGAGATAATAGAAATTATAAAAAGTTATGTAGCAATTAAATCTAATAATAATATAAAAATAATATCATTGTTGGAGAATAAAACTTTATTACGCCAATATCATACTTTTTTTGATTGGCACGCTAATAATGCTAATCAATTTTTTGGCTTGTTTGGAGCGGAATTTAAAGAGTTAGCAAAAAAGGAAATTATAAAAAACCATTTGGAAGACGCTCAGAGTGCTTTTATGAGCATAGGAAGTGAACGAAATAATTTAGTTCATAATAATTTTATTGAAGTAAATTTAAATGATACTTTTGATGAAATATTTAAAAAATATGAACAAGGTTGTAAATTTATAGAGTTCATAAAAAGTTTATTAAATCAATGACAAAAATTAACTTTTCAAAGGAGGTCACACCCATGATTGTTACAACTACACAAACTGTTGAAGGCAGGCAGATTGCCGAATATAAGGGCATTGTTTTTTGTGAAGTGGTATCTGGCGTAAATTTTGTTAAGGATTTGTTTTCCGGCATTACGGATATTTTTGGCGGGCGCAGCAGCACTTACGAAAACGAATTGCAGGAAGCGCGTGAAAAAGCTATTGACGAAATGTGCAAGCGCGCGGAAAGATTAGGCGCTAATGCCGTTGTCGGTGTCGATGTTGACTATGAAGTATTAGGCAAAGAGAACGGCATGCTGATGGTAAGCGTCAGCGGCACTGCGGTTAAATTAAAATAATATTTACAGTATGGGCAGCTTTAGGGCTGCTCTTTTTTTATGCGGTTTTGCAATTTTTATGCCGTAATTAAATTGATTTAGAAGATTAAAAATTGTACGGTTTTATATTTCCTAACCTTTCTCAAATATTTTACAAAATAATTATTAAAGTATATTTATTGTAACATCATTTCATATTGACTTAAAAACAAATAATAATTATAATTGATTACATAAGATTTATCGCAAAAACAGTGATCTCTTAAAATAAGATAGAAGGTTAGGTATTGAAAAATGAAAAATTTACAGAAAGAATACGGACTTTACATTAACGGCAAGTGGCAGCCTGCCTCCGACGGCGCCACCTTTAAAACTTACAGCCCTGCTACCGGCGAAGAACTGGCAGTTTGCGCCGAAGCAACGCGCGAAGATGTTGACGCTGCGGTAAAAGCTGCGCACGCTGCGTGGGAAAGCTGGAAGAACACCACTCCTGTTGAAAGAGCGGTTATTTTAAACAAAATTGCCGATATTATCGAGGCCAACGCCCAGCACCTTGCAGAAGTTGAATCGCTGGACAACGGCAAACCCATCCGCGAAACCAGCATGATTGATATTCCGATGAGTGCAGATCATTTCCGCTATTTTGCAGCCGCCATCCGCACGGAAGAAGGCACTGCAACCATGCTGGACAACAACACTTTAAGCATCGTCCTGCACGAGCCTATCGGCGTAGTGGGGCAGATTATCCCGTGGAACTTCCCGTTCCTCATGGCGGCGTGGAAACTGGCTCCGGCACTGGCCGCAGGCGACTGTATTGTGCTTAAACCTTCAAGCACTACCAGCCTGAGCGTTTTGGAGCTTGTACGTTTAATTGAAGGCGTGCTGCCGGCAGGCGTGCTTAACGTAATTACCGGCAAGGGCAGCAAGTCCGGCCAGTATGTTTTGGAACACCCCGGTTTTGCCAAACTTGCCTTCACCGGTTCTACCGAAGTTGGCCGCGGCGTGGCACAGGCTGCCGCCGATAAATTAATTCCGGCTACTTTGGAGCTTGGCGGCAAATCGGCCAATATTTATTTTGATGACTGCAACTGGGATTTGGCTATGGAAGGCCTGCTTTTGGGCATTCTGTTCAACCAGGGCCAGGTTTGCTGCGCAGGCTCGCGCGTGTTTGTACACGAAAAAATTTACGATAGATTTGTTGAAGAAGCGGTTAAACGCTTTAACGCCGTAAAAGTCGGCAACCCGCTCGACCCGTCAACGCAGATGGGCTCGCAGATTGACGCGAAACAGGTTGCCAAAATTGCCAGCTACATTGATATTGCCAAAGCAGAAGGCGCAGCTATTGCCTGTGGCGGCCATAAACTTACGGAAAACGGGCTTGATAAGGGCAACTTCTTTGCGCCGACACTGATTACCAATGTTACCAACGATATGCGCGTGGCACGCGAAGAAATTTTCGGGCCTGTGGCTGTGGTTATTAAGTTTAAGGACGAAGCCGAAGTTGTTAAAATGGCAAACGACAGCAATTACGGCCTTGGCGGCGCCGTATGGACGCAGGATATTAACCGCGCCATCCGTGTGGCAAAAGCCGTGCAGACTGGCAGAATGTGGGTTAACACCTATAACGCCATTCCGGCAGGCGCACCGTTTGGCGGTTATAAAGAGTCGGGCATTGGCCGCGAAACGCATAAAGTAATGCTGGAGCATTACAGCCAGACCAAAAATATTATGATTAACCTTGGCGAAAAGCCTTTGGGATTGTATTGACAACCGCTCTTTACAATGTTAAACTTTTAGTAATTACAAATTTGCAGCTGATGATAAGGAAAAGTACCTTTAAAAGGCAGCCTAAAGCGAGCCGGTGGCGGTGAAAGTCCGGCGGCGGGCATTAAAGGGAATGGGCCTTGGAGGCGCACTGCGAGCCGCAAGGGGTAGCAGCGCCGGGAATGCTTTGCCCGTTACCATAAAAGCGGATATCGGCATCGGCCCGTATCTTTTAAGCGGACTTATTTAAGTCAAGCAGGGTGGCACCGCGAAAGTTTACAGCCTTTCGTCCCTACAGGGATGGAAGGCTTTTTTATTTACCTGTTAAGGAGTGAGCGGCATGGAAGCAGCAGAAAAAGAAAAAAAGATAGTAACATTAACGGAGGTTAAACCAACGCAGGACGGTTACCGCTGGGTGGCGATAACGGCAATGCTTCTGGCAATAGGCATTATTCTGCATACCGTAAGCCCTAATGTTGGCGGCGTTACGCCGAACTGGACCATTGCCATGTATTCCATTGTAATTAACCTTACCAACCCTTCGCTGCCGCAGGCACTGGGCATTGGTTTTATTTCCGGCATGACGCTTGTGCCGTCTTCCAAATCGGCCTTTCCGCTGGGCAATCTTGCCAGCGAGGTTTGCGGCGCGGTGGTGTGCTGCCTTCTGGTTAAGGCCATGCTTGCCGTTAAACTTGAAAAATGGCGCCTGCGCCCGTTTATTGCCGGCCTTGTGGCAACAATGGTAAGCGGCGGCGTATTTACCTTTATTTTAAAAATAGTTTTGGGGCTGCCCTTCAGCGTATGGCTGTATGCCATGCTGCCGGTGGTGGCGGTAATAGGCGTGCTTAACGGCAGCATTACCTTTTTGCTGTACGGGCCGGTACGCAGGCTGTTTTTTGTGCAGGAGGAAGATAATTGATGGAAACGGTTGCGGAATTAAAGCATTTTTATTTTGCTTACAAAAAGAATAACCTTGTGCTGCACGATATTGATTTTAAAATAGAAAAAGGCTCTTTTACCGTTATCGCAGGTCCGAGCGGCAGCGGCAAAACAACGCTGTGCAAGGCAATGGCAGGCATTGTGCCGTTTTATATGGGCGGCGCGTACAGCGGCGAAGTAATGGTGCTGGGCGAAAGCACCAAAGGCAAAAAGGTATCGGATATTGCCATGCGCCTGGGGCTGATGCTGGAGGATTACGAAAGCCAGCTTGTTTCCCTCACTGCGGGCGAGGAGGTTGCCTTCAGCCTGTTAAACCACGGCTTTAAGCCGGAAGAAGTTGAAGAACGCACGCGCAGGGCGCTTGAAGATGTAGGCCTGCCGGGGCGCGAAAGTTATCAGCTAGACGAACTCAGCGGCGGGCAGCGCCAGAGGCTGCTTTTGGCTTCGGTTTTGGCGGTACATCCGGAAATTATTGTTTTGGACGAGCCTGTATCGGCCATGGACCCGGACGGCGCCAATTCGCTGTACAAGCTGCTTTACAAAATACATAAGGAATACGGCACAACCATTGTAGTGGTAGAACACCGCATTGACTATCTTCTGCCGTATATGACGGATTTAGTTGTGCTTAAAAAAGGACGCCTTGTGGCGGCCGATAAGTTTGAAAACGCCGCCTGCGTTATGTATAAGGATGAAACTCTGCGGCATTTTGTGCCGGCGCTGTGGCGCATTAAGCTGGGGCTTGAAGAAAAATTCGGCGTAAGCCTGGGTAATTGGCGCACGGAAGAAGAAGCCGTTGCGGAACTGAAGGCAAAAGGTTTTACAGGGGGTGAGGCGTAATGCTGGAGGCAAAAGAGGTTAATTTTGCGTATCTGCGCGGACAGCCGGTGCTGAACGATATCGACATTAAAATTGAAAGCGGCGAATTCGTAGCGCTTTTGGGGCACAACGGCAGCGGCAAAACAACGCTGAGCCGCCTGTTCATGGCGCTTATTCATCCGCGCAGCGGGCAGGTGCTGGTGGACGGCACGGACATTGCCGCCATGGAACCCGCCGATTTGGCAGATAAAATAGGCTATGTGTTCCAGAACCCGGATTTACAGATTTTGGAGGACACGGTTTTTGACGAAGTGGCATACGGCCCGCGTGCCAAAAAATTGAGCGAAGACAAGGTTAAACGCCAGGTGGAAACCGCGCTTGCCGCTACTGGACTTACTGATTTGGCAGACGCTTACCCGCGCCTTTTAAGCTTTGGGCAAAAGCGACGTTTGGGTGTGGCGGCGGCACTGGCCTTAAACCCGCGCACGCTTATTCTGGACGAGATAACCAACGGGCAGGACGCTGTGGAAAAAGAGCGCATGATGAGTTATTTAAAAGCGCTTAATGAAGAAAACGGCATTACGGTAGTGCTTATTTCCCACGATATGGACACCGTGCGCCGCTATGCGCAGCGCACCATTGTGCTGCATAACGGGCATTTGGTGTTTGACGGTACGCCCGCAAAGCTGTTTGACGGCAGCATTAATGTGGAACGCTGGGGGCTGCGCTGCCCTACGGCGACAGCAGTTGGCAACGCGCTTGGCATTACGGCAACAAGCCCGGAGGATTTTTGCAGCAGCATTAGCATGAAAGGAGAGCGGCAGGCATGAAAATATCGGCATTTACGCAGATTATAGTAACGGTAGCCGTAACGGCATGGGTATTTATTTTGCCGGTAATGGCAGTTGCCACCATTTTAGTGCTGGAACTGGCGCTGCTCCTTTCCATTAAGCACGACCGCATGACGATGGCTGCAATAGGCGGCCTGGCGGTATTTACCGGGCTGATGGTGCTTTTGCAGCTTCTGTTCGGTTCGCCGCTTGAAATTGCACTGGTCGGCGGCCTGCGCATGCTGGTTATGACCATGGCTTTTTTGTGCATGCTGGCAGCAACGCGCATACAGGATATTGCCCAGGCACTGGTAACAAAATTCCACCTGCCGTGCGAATATGCCTTTATGCTGACAACGGCGCTGCGCTTTGTGCCTAACTTTCTGGCAGACAGCACCATTACCTTGGACGCGCAGAGCTGCCGTGGCTATTCCAACCGCGGCAACGCGATTAAAAGGCTGATGTCCTACGTTGTTGTTATACGCCCGCTGGTAATGCGCGCCGTAGCCAAAAGCGAAACGCTGGCGCTGAGCATGGAGCTGAAGGGCTTTGGTGCCAACACCTATAAAAACATGCCGCAGCAAAAGCTCGGCCTTGCCGATTACGTTGTGCTGCTGGCGGTAATTGCGCTCAGTACGTATCCCTTCTGGCAGGAATACGTAAAAATATAAAAAGCGCCTGCATTGGCAGACGCTGAATCTGATGTAAGTTTTGGGTTTTGTATAGCAGGATAAACTGGTGCCGGTGCGCCGGTTATCTTTGCATAATTAAAATTTGAGTAAATGGCTGCCCGCAAGCAACGGGCGGCTTTATTTTTTAGCAGGTTTATTTTCCTCGCCCCATGTGCAAAGCTGGTCGAGAATCGTCATCAACGATTTGCCGCGCTCCGACAGGCTGTATTCCACTTTGGGCGGAATCTGCGGATATTCGGTGCGGATGATGAGCCTGTCTTTTTCCAGCTCTTTCAGCGACAGGCTGAGTGTTTTGTGCGAGATGGTGCGGATGTAGCGTTTAAGTTCGCTGTAACGCACTACGCCAAACTCCATCAGGCAGTACAGAATAACCATTTTGTATTTGCCGTTAATCAGCGACAGCGTGTAGCTGAAGCCGGTATCCTCAAAATTTGCCTTTTCTATATAATTCTTAATCATTATACTCTCCTTTTGGTTAGTATCTGATAAAAATGTGCGTACTTCATCTTTGATTTATATATTGCTATAATTATAGCAGAAAGACGGAGGTGGAGCAAATGGCTAAAAAAATAGTTGTTTTAAACGGCAGCCCGCGCGCAAACGGCAACACAAAAGAACTGGTAAAGGCTTTTGTTAAAGGTGCTGAAAGTGCGGGCAACAACGTACAGGTTTTTGATTTGCAGAAAATGAATATTCACGGCTGCCTTGGCTGCTGCATGGGAGGCAAAGATGAAGCAAGCCCCTGCGTGCAGAAAGACGATATGGCTTTAATTTACCCGGCTTACCGCGAGGCGGATGTGGTTGTGCTGGCATCGCCGATGTACTACTGGGGCGTAAGCGGCCAGCTTAAATGCGCGTTTGACCGCCTGTTTGCGGTGGCAGAATGTATGCCCGGCTATGCCAACCCCATTAAGGAGTGTGCACTTTTAATGGCGGCAGAGGGTGATACGGCTGATAATTTTGCCCCGGTAAAAGCCTTTTATGAAGGCCTGGCAGGGCATTTGGGCTGGAAAAACCGCGGCATTGTTTATGCAGGCGGCAATTTTGCGGCGGGCGATATTTTAAATAAACCGGCGCAGCTTGCCGAAGCTGAAAAGCTGGGCACGGAAATTTAACTAAATGCAAAACTTATAAATCTCCGCAGAATATAACTGCGGGGATTTTTTTACCCTTTAACCATGCTTCACCTTGCTTAACGCCTTTATTTTAAGTACAATAAAAATATAAATGCGTATGTGAGGGGGAATGCAAGTGGAACTGCGTATTTTAAAATATTTTTTAACGGTGGCACGCGAAGAAAACATTACCAAAGCGGCTAATCTGCTGCACGTTACGCAGCCTACGCTGAGCCGCCAGTTAATGCAGCTGGAGGACGAACTGGGCGTAAAGCTGTTTTACCGCAGCAAACACCGCATAACGCTTACCGACGAAGGCCTGCTTTTAAAGCGCCGCGCGCAGGAAATTACCGAGCTTGCCGAGCGTACAACCCGCGAAGTATCGCGCAGCAGCGAAAATTTAATGGGCGAAATTGCAATAGGCTGCGCCGAAGCAAGCAGTATTTCCGTATTGGCGGGTTTGATGAATTATTTCCGCCAGAAATATCCGCTGGTGCATTATACGCTTTATTCCGGCATTGCCGACGATATTAAAGAACGCATTGAAAACGGACTTTTGGATATAGCTTTTTTGACAGAGCCCGTGGATATTTCCAAATACGGCTTTGTGCGTCTGCCGCATAAGGAAGAATGGGGCGTTTTAATAAGAAAAGATTCGCCGCTGGCAGAAAAACAGGCAGTGATGCCACAGGATTTACTGGGCATTCCGCTGTTAATGCCCAAGCGCGACCTGGTTAAAAACGAACTTGCCAGTTGGTTTGGCAGTTTAAATGACAGAATGGATTTTGCCGTTAATTACACAATGCTGATGAATGCGGCAGTAATGGTGCACAGCGGCTTTGGTGCGGCACTGTGCCTTAACATGGGCACCGATTTTTACGACGATTTGCGTTTTGTGCCGCTTGCGCCGCCGCTTGCAACAGGCTGCGTGCTGGCGTGGAAAAAGAGCCAGCGGCAGGCACCGGCAGTGGAGGAGTTTATCAGCTCGGCGCATTCATACGTTTTGGGCATTTCCGGCAATTAAATATAGGTATTAGCTTATTTAAAGCGGCCATATTAAAATGTAGGTGTAAGAAATTTGCACCTGCATTTTTTATTGCATAAAAAGTTTAAGGAGGGGAATGATATGCAGGGAGAAGCCACTGATCCGGGGCGGCTGGCCATATTAAACGCCAGACGCAATGCCATGCTGGATGAAATACATTTCCGTGAAAAGCAGCTTGACCGCCTTAATTACCTGCGTTATGAAATCCAAAAGAAAAACAGCAGCAGGGATTAATGCTCCGAAGCTGTAAAATCTGCCGTAAGCTGCGGCTTTTAATAAAAAATCTCCGTTTAACAAAGTGTTAACCGGAGATTTTTGTTTATAAGATTTATTTAAAATAACGGCGCGTTTTTTATTCTTCCTGCTTTTCAAAGCCGGTAAAATCAATTATTTTATGATGGTAAGCGGCATCAAAATACGGCAGCGCATCGGTTAAATACTTAACGGTTTTTTGCCAAAATTCTGTTCCGCCGTTGTGCGGAAAAGCAACTTCAATAAGATAAATGTCGTTGTCTTTGCTCCTTGCGTAAACGGAGCAGCGGATAAACCAGTACGCATCGGCGTTGTTGGGGTTTTGCTGCCACAGGATAATGAGCTGTTCCGGCTCGGTGGTAAGGCTACGCAGCGCTTTTTCAACCTGCCCGTAAGCAGGCGTGGGTGTGTCCTCGCTGTTTAAACGGCTGCGGATAGTCAGTATCCAGTCGAACGTGGTGCTTGGCTGGGGCAGCTGCGGCGCTTCTTTTTTATCGCTGCCGAACATGGATTGCAGGCGCAGCAAGCCGCGCAGCACGGTTTCGGTTTTATCGCGGCGCACCCATTTGCCAAAAAAGTTCTTTTTGTAATGGCTTAATTCCTCCTGCGCTTCCGGAAGGTCCTTGGCTTTTTGCAGGTAGCTAACGCCTTTGGCGATGTCCTCCGGACCGCCCTCGCCGTTGCAGTACAGCCAGCCCAGCAGAAAAAACGCATCTTGGCAGTCCCAATCCACCGCTTCTAAATACTTGCGCGCCAGCACATAGTCCCGTTCCGTGCCCTCTCCGTAGGTATAGCAGTAACCCAGGTAATACGCGCCCCAGTTGCCGGTTTTGCCGCTGTCGTCCGCCCATTTCAGCAGGCGGAAGGCTTTGTCATAATCCTGTTCCACGCCGCGACCGTCAAAATACATCGCGCCCAGGCGGTTGTAGCAGCCCGCCTTAACGGGAATGTTGGAGTCAATAGCTTTTTGGTAATACTCTGCGGCTTTCGCATCGTCGTGCGGTGCGGCAACGCCGTTTTCGTAATAATTGCCCACAAAAAAGTAAGCGCGCGGTTCACCGGCCTCCGCTGCCTTGCAGAACAGGGGAAAGGCTTCCTCGTGTTTATCTTCATCGAACAAATCGCAAGCGTAAAAATACTGGTAGTTGGGGTAGCCCTTGGCGGCGTAAATGCGGTCCAGCTCTTTGGCTTTTTCCGGCTGCGGCGGCAGTACGCCTTCAATACCGTCGATGTACATCAGCATAAGGTTCGCACCAGCGGTTGCCACGCCGCCGTCGAGCGCGCTTTTGTACCAATATTCGCATTTCAGCATATTTTCGTGAATGAAGCTTTCAAAAGCCTCGTCGCTGTCAAAATCCTCGGGGTTAATGTTTTCTATCTGCAAAAAATCGTACCAGTAATAAACGTTGCCGATAACCATCTGGCAAAAGGCATCGCCTGCTTCCGCCTTTTCTAAAATAATATCGTAGGCGGCTTTTAAGCTTGCCTGCGGCATGGCTTCTGCCAGCTCTTTATTCATCACGCCGCAGCGCATGGCGATAAGCGTTCCCAGCGCACTGCCCATCATTACCGATTGGTATATCAACTCGTCCGCGGCGTCTTCGTCTACCGGAAAATCATGCCCCAGCCAGGTGTATTCCTGCCCGTACAGACAGCGCGCCAGCAGGCAGTAAGCATCGGCGTCGCCCTCGCGGCATGCCTCCTGCAATAGGCGGAATCCCTCCTGCCCGCGCTGTGCGCCAAGGTCGTAATAAATATAGCGTATCGCTGTTTCTACTTTATCGCTGAAAAAACGTCCCATTTTTTTCCACCCTCGTTTCTGTTCTGCGTACATTTCTGCTTTTTTTGGCTGTTACTGAACTTTGCTTTAAGTGTAGCACTGCGCCTGGCAATTTACAATTGGTTTATGGCGCTGCGGCAAAAGAAGTATGTAAAATTTAAAAGCACCGCTCTGCAAAGGGAACGATGCTTTTGGTATGGTCATTTTTAAATTTACGTTTAAATCATTCTGCCAGTTTTTCTGCGCTGAAGGCGTAAACACGCTGCCAGAAAATTTTGCTCTGCCCGGCTTCGGGAGCGGCAATTTCAAAAGCGTGGTACAAGCCGGGAATTACGTACAGCTCGGTATCGACATTTGCTTCCGTAAGTTTTGCGGCGTAGTCAATGTCTTCATTAACAAATAAGTCAAGCCCGCCGACATAAATAAACGCAGGCGGCAGGTTGGCAAAATCTTCCGCAAAGGTGGGTGAATAATAACCCAGCATTTTGCCGCTGAGGTTTTGCCCGCCGCGCAGAACTTCCCACGCATACTTGTTGCTGCTGCGCGGCCAGCAAATATAACCGGTCTGCTGCGCATGGTAGGGCGAGTTTTCCGTTGCCGTGCGGTAATCAAGCATCGGGTAAATTAAAACCTGCCCCTTAATGGGGATGTTGGCGTTATCGCGGTTGTACAGTGCAAGGCTTGCGGCAAGGTTGCCTCCGGCGCTGTCGCCCATTAAAATAATTTTTCCGGCATCAAGGCCGAGTTTGTCTGCGTTTTCTTTAACGTACATTAAACCGCTGTAGGCGTCCTCAAGCGCCGCGGGGAAGGGCGCTTCTACCGAAAGGCGGTAGCGCGGCGTAATAACGGCAGCGTTTAAGGCGTTGGCAATGTTCTGGTAGCGTTCGCGGTCGTCAAGCGAAATTCTGAACAAATAACCGCCGCCGTGGGCGTAGTACACTACCGGCAGTTTGGCTTCGCTGCTTTTGGCGGGGCGGTAAATATAAAGCGGCACATCAGCTGCGCCGTAAAGGCTTTTGGCGTTAACGGTTTCAAAGGTAATGCTGCTTTGGGCAGGAACATAGTTTTTTACGCGCCGCTCTACGTCCTGCGGCGATGTGGCTTCAATAAGATAACCTTCTGCAGCCGCACGGTATTCCGGCTGCACGCGGTCGATATAGGGTATTTCCGCAGCCAGTGCGGAAGCAGCTATGTTAAAGGCCAAAAGGCAAAAGGCAATAAATTTTTTCATAGGGTCACCAGCTTATTTTAAATTTTTGCCGCTGAGCGTTACTGCCTGCGGCTTGTTGACGATAAGGACTTTATCCGTAACCATTGTCTGTACGGCTTTATTATATTCCTGAAAATACGGCCCGTCAATGTGGGCGCGGTAAGCGTTGTCGTCGGCATACAGCTCCAGCAGGTGGAATACGTTGGGGCGTGCGGTTTCTGTTGTTGCAAGCAGTGCCAATACGCCTTCTTCGTTTGCAACGGCGCTTTGCATTTCTTTGGCAAGCACTTTTTTGTAAGCGTCAAGCTGCGCCGGGTCGATAACAAGCAGTGCCATGCGTGCCTTATCGGCAGTGCCGCTTAATTTGCTTTGCAGGTTAAAGGCGTCGGCGGCAAGGGTTTTATGTACCTGCGCCAGTTTAAGTGCCTGTGCGGCGGCTGTTTTTACGTTGGCGTTATTTTGTGCGGCATTAAAAGCGTTTTCATCCGTATAAATTTCCAAATAGCGCATTACGCCGTTTTCATCCTCGCCGCCGTAAACAGCCAGCACGCCTTCGCTGTTTTGCAGTGCTGTGTTAAGTGCGGCAACGGCTGCGCGCAGGGCGTTTTCGTTACCGGCGGCTGCGCTGTATACGCTCCAGCGCACAAAGGGCTGAGCGGCAGCTGCGGCGTTTACCGGCAGCGCCTGCAAGCCTGAAAGCAGTATCATAGCTGCGCAAAATAATAATTTTTTCATGGTGCATCTCCTTTACTTACTCTGCTTTTTCAAGCGTTGCGGTAAAACTGTCATGGGCTTTAACAATATCAAGCCCGCTTTCCAGCCTGCCGATGGGAATTAAGTTGCGGTCGTCTTTAAAATCAACATAAAAAATGCTTAAATTGCCCCACGGCTGATAAACGCACAAATCGCCTGCAAGGGGATGGCAGCCAACCTTTTGCCCTGTTTCGTCAAGGCGTTTATCAAAATAGGCAATCTTTTCCATGCCGGAAAAATCCTTAAACGAAAGCGTTACCGGCAGGCGGCTGTATAAATCGTTGGCGCTCGGTTCATTGCGCAGCGTAACGGGCAGGCGGCTGCCGTCAATAACAAGCACGGCTTTGTGGCCATCTGCTGCTGCAGTATTTTGTTGTGCAGGCTGTGCTGCGGGTGCGGAAGCGCCGCAGGCGGAAACAGCAAGTGCCGTCAGCGCAGTGCTTAACAGCAAAAGTAATTTTTTCATAGGTATCCCTCCGTTTTATTTGTATAGTTTAATTATAAAAAGCGCAGGGCATGGCGTCTAATGCTTAATTGTTATGCGTCAACATGCGTTTTTGGCATGAAGTGCAGGCGGGAGTATGCTTCAACTTGCGCGTTTAAAAATTTTTAACTACAATAATTATATGGAGAAATGCTTTAAAGGAGGAACTGGCATGAAATACCGTGAACTTGGCAAAACAGGATTGAAAGTAAGTGAAATAGGCCTTGGCTGCGAAGGCTTTAACGGCAAGGACGCCGCTTTAACGCAGGAAATGTTTAAACTTGCTATGGCAGCGGGCGTAAACTGCATGGATTTATACAGCCCCAACCCGGAGATGCACAAAAATATTGCAGCTGCACTTGGCAGCCGCCGCAAAGATTTTATTTATCAGGCGCATTTATGCACGGAATGGAAGGACGGGCAGTATAAGGCTGTGCGCGATATTGCCAGTGTAAAAGCTGCATTTGAAACTATGCTGAAAAATTTGAACACGGATTATATCGATATCGGCATGATTCATTATGTAGATTCGCCTGAACTTTGGCGCACGATTGAAAGCGGCGGCGTTCTGGACTATGCGCTGGAACTGAAAGCTGAAGGCAAAATTAAGCACATCGGCGTAAGCAGCCATAATCCGCTGGCGGCGCTGGAAGCCGTAAAAAGCGGCAAGGTGGAAGTGCTGATGTTCAGCGTAAACCCCTGCTATGATTTGCTGCCCGGCACGGATGACGTGGAAAAACTGTGGGCGGAAGAAAGCTACAAAAAGCCTTTGCTGAACCTTGACCCCAAACGTGCGGAACTTTACGAAACCTGCCAGCGTTTGGGCGTGGGTATTAGCGTTATGAAAGCCTTTGGCGGCGGTGACCTTTTGAGCGAGTACAGCCCGGCAGGCAAGGCACTGACGGCGGTGCAGTGCCTGCATTATGCGCTGACGCGCCCTGCGGTAGCAGCCGTTATGAGCGGTGCGCGTACCATGGAAGAATTAAAAGCCTCGCTTGATTACGAAAAAGCAAGCGAAGCCGAAAAAGACTATGCAGAAGTTTTTGCAAGCTTCCCCAAAATCAGCTGGGAAGGGCACTGCATGTACTGCGGCCATTGCGCGCCTTGCCCCAAAGGCATTGACGTGGCAAACGTAACCAAGTTTTTGAATCTTGCCAAAGCGCAGGGCGAAGTGCCGGAAACCGTACGCGAGCACTATGCAGCGCTTAAAGCCCACGCCGGCGACTGCATTGCCTGCGGCGCCTGCGCCAAACGCTGCCCCTTCGCCGTTGACCCCGTTGCGAACATGAAAGAGGCAAAAGAAGTTTTTGGGTATTGAGATAGGAAAATAAAAACAGACAGCTTTTAAGGCTGTCTGTTTTTATTTTTACTTTATTTTACTGACCAGGCAATTTCAGCGGCAAGTTTTCCGCAGGTAATTAAATCTTCGATAAAAATATGTTCATTTGGGGTATGGTTTTTAAAATAACCCGGAGCTATACCGATGGCTTTTATTCCATGACGGTTAAAATGGTTGCCGTCCATACCGCCGCCGCCTGCATTAAGAACTGGCTCAATGCCGAGTTTATTCATAGCTTTCAGGGCAATTTGCACAACTCCTTCTTCCGGTTCTATTTTAAAAGTGTAATACATAACATTTTCGTTATATTCGATAGTAACGCCGTATTTTTCTTCAATTTCTTTAATCGGTGCGGCAAATTTTTGCAAAACTTCTTCAAATTCTTTGTCATTGGTGCTTCTTGCTTCCGCAAGAATTTCTGCATAATCGCAAACTACATTGGTAGAGTTTGTGCCCGCATGGATAGTGGAAATATTGGTTGTGGTGTAAGGGCTTTGCCTGTTATCAGGCAACTGCATAATAAGCGCAGAAGCAGCTTTTATGGCGTTAATGCCTTTTTCCGGCTCGTTGCCTGCATGTGCACTTTTGCCGTGTATTTTATAAGTAAATTTGCATTTTGAAGGAGCCTGTAAAATAATGCGTCCAATATGCCCAGGTGCATCAAAAACATAAGCCTTATGCGCTTTAAAAGCATTAAAATCAAAATATTTACTGCCTAAAACACCGGCTTCTTCACAGACTGAAAATGCTACTTCAATATCTCCGTGCGGCTTGTCCGAAGCTGTAATTCTTCTTAAAGCATCTAAAACAGTACAAATACCTGAAACATCATCCGCAGCAAGTATTGTTTCACCGTCTGCTTTAAAGGTTTTGTTTTCTTCATCGTAAATTGGATTTATTTTTTCGTTATTTTTTACACGGTCTAAATGTGCAGAAAAGAGGATTGGCTCAATATCCGGAGAGCCTTTTAATACGGCATAAATGTTGCCTGTGTTGCCGCCTACCTTTTCACAGGTCTCGTCTTCTTTTACTTCAAGGCCAAGAATAATTAATTTATTTTTTACGTTATCGGCAATAATGCGCTCACTGCGCGATTGAACAGGAAGCTTTACGAGTTCTAAAAAGTCTTTAATAATTTGTTCGTTGTACATGGTATCCTCCTTGGCAAAATTATAACATCAGGAACGCAGCCGCAGTTAATAAAGCCGCAACCATTGCATAACCGTTATATTTGATAATGTCCATAGGCTGTAATTTAGCAATGCCTGCACATAAAATCATAGCAGCGGAAAACAGCGCCATTGAACGGCCAATTCCGCCGGAAAGTACAACCATTGCTCCCATATGTAATACATCCATGCCAAATCTGTCAGCGTGTACACTTACTGCTTCATTAAATGCTATAGAAGCAGATTCACCGCTACCGCAGATTAAAGTCATGACAAAAGGTCCGAATACTGCTGCCAGTTTGGCAATAGAAGGAGAAGTAGTCATGAAATCGATTAACATTTTAATAAATCCTAACTTTGTAAGACCGGCAACAAATACGTTAACGCAGATTAATAAGCCAAAAACATTGCCAAATGCATTACCCATTGCTTTAAAAAATTCTTTTGTTACGGTTTGAGGATCTGTTCTTGTTATTATCATGCACAAAATAGAACCAATTAACATGGCATGAGGAACAGGCATTTTAAATAAAGGAACTATCTGTAAATTGCCTAAAAGTAAGATGATGATAGGAACAAGTGGTAAAACTGCATATATTAAATTAGGTTTAACGGTTTCTACTTCTCCGAATGCGGCTGCCTGAGCAGCAATTTCTTCTTGATTGCCTTTTTTCTTCATATAAAAAGCCATAGCTGTTAATACAGAAGAACTTACAATTACTGAGGCAATAAGAGCAGGCGCGGCTACACGTACAAAATCCATGCCTTCAACTCCTGCTAGATGCGCTACAATTGTGGGGTGAACGTGGCCGGGATTTAAGTTGCCGCCGTAAAGTCCGCACATAATAGCTCCTGCTGCCAGTGGGACAGGAATACCGGAAGCGACCATTAACGGAATGAATACGGTACCCATGGCTGCCGTTACACCTGCTGCACTGGTAATAGATGTGTTAACAACCATTGTTGCAAGTGCTACGCCGATAATTAAAAATGGACCGGCTTTTTTTAATAATACAGCAAAAAGAGAAACAAGATGTTTATCTGCGCCGCAGAGTTTAACAACAGCGGCAAAACCCATTGAAGTAATAATTGTTTCAAAGACATTAGCTTGTTTCATGGAAGCAGAGAATGCCTTAAAAGCGCCCATAAAATCACCGGATAATAAAATCATTAAAAATCCGGCGGTAAACAATAAAGTTTTAGGGTCTTTTCGTTTTGCCATTAGATAAATCATCACTACAACTATAATTGTACCCAAAAAGATTTGCATAATAAACCCCTCCCAAATGGATAAAAATAAAAGGTCTAATAAAGGACAAGACCTAAAATAAGTTTATTATAATATTTGAGAGGTGTCAATAACATCACTTAATGTATACATAAAAAATAAAATAAGCCTTATCTTTTGTTTAGATAAGGCTTATTTTATGTAAAGTTTATTACAGATTTATTTCATAAATTTTTCTTGGGCGTCCTTTTGTTTCCGGAGTTTCTTCGCCAACTTCTTTAGCATATCCATATTTAGATAATGTTGTTAAAATTCGACGTGCGCTTCTTGGAAGAATTTGCAGTGCTAAAGCAAGTTCCTGGGCACTAATAAAGTTCCGCCCATATTTATTAACTGCATTTTTTACTTTGCTTAATGTTGAAATACTTAAAGATGTTTTGGCAGAAGCTTCAGATAACAATTGAGAGTTATACTGAAAATTTAATTGTTTAGATTTTCCTAAAGGACCGGTAATAGTTTTATCATCCAATACTGCAAACCAGCTTCCTCTTTGGTTGGTATATGCGTGTTTTATGGCTATCAGGGCATTGGCCTCTGCTTCGCGTGCAGAATTACCTATTCCTATTCCGGAAGCAATAAGATTATTTTCCAATTCCGTAAGTTCTTCAAAATTTGGAACGGAAGTAAAGTTATTTGTGCAGTTTTCAAGCATGCCTCTTGTGGTGAAAATATAAAAATTACCGTCTACTGTTGGTTTGAAGGAGCCGAGAATTCTTTTTGAATATGCTATGAGTTTTTGCGTAATAATTAATTGTTTGCTGTAAATATCATCGACAAAATAAGAATTATTTTGTGAAGAATAAAGGTCAAAACGAAAAACTTGTATAGCCGTTTGAGCGGCTGAAAGATATTTTATTCTGGCATTGCTTAATATCATGTTTAATACTGCACGGATAGTTACACGCAATGGAGTAACATTTATGGCAGGAATGCCTGATTCTTCCAAAAGTTTTTTTATGTAATAACTTCTGGTAATTGCTGTTTTTGTTTTTTCGGATTTATACAAATTATAGTGAAAATCGTAATAATCTTTAATTTTTAAAGTGCCATTATCGTTTAAGCAATTTATTGTTTTAACATTTATTCCCATTTCTTTTAAACCGCGTGCAACATCAAAATAGGGAATAGTGTCCATACTTATTTCTTCTATTTTATAATTTTTATATAACAGGGAGCATAATACCTTGAAAAAACTAGCCCCACGGTATGGAATACAATAAAGAGGCTTTTTTAAATTAGTTATTGAAGACTGAATTTTAGTATAAAAAATTTGGTCAAAAACAAGCCATACATCAATAATATCATTGTTGTTAATTATATTTGCAAAATTATCTTCTTTTTCATCGAAAAAAATATGCGGCCGCAATTCCTTATAATCGGGTATAACTTCATTGAACATTTGAATTGTATGCTTTTCGCCAATAATGCCTAAATTTATTATCATTTTTATAATCTCCATTTGAATAATAAAAACTCTAAGCATATTCTATCAAATTTTTTATGAAAAACAAAGCTGATGCCAATTAACAGATTAGGCTTTATTCTTCCTTGCTTTTTGACGTATTATCTATTATTTCCCAGTCTACCATAGCAAAAATAGAGAACAGCAAAATTAACCCAAGTTTAAATAACATTTTTAAAATCCTGCACGCTATGGGCAAAACCATTAAAATAGCATCGTTGTAAAACAACAAAACCGGCATCGTTATGATGCCGGTTTTTGGTTAGAAGGGGAAAGGTTTATGGATGTTTCAAATCTGCTGTTAGGTTATTTTATTGTGCTGTCTGGTTATTTACGGGGTTATTTATCCTCGTTGTAGAACGGGCATTCATCGCCCCAGTCGCAGTGGCCGTCGTGGTGGTAGCGGTCATAGTGGCGGTCGCGGTCATAGCGTCCTTCGCCATGGTGGCGGCCATAACCCGGGCCCCAGCCGCAGTGCAGTCCGCGGAAGTTGCCGCGCGGGCCGCGGAACATATCTTTCAGTGCGTCCTGTTTTTGTTCTTCGCTCATGCTGGCCCATTTTGCTCTGGCTTCGGCTTCGCGTTTTTCGATAGCCTCGCGTTTTTCTGCAGGCAATTTGCTTAAAAATTCATCATGCCATTTCTGGCGCTGTTCAAATTTTTGCTGCGGGGTCATTTCCATCCATGCCAGCCTTGCAGCATCACGCTCGGCGCGCTGTTCGGGGGTAAGCGGAGTGCCGCGGCGCAGAGGCAGCGGGCGGTGTGCATCGGTATCGCCTTCGCTCAGAATTTTTTCTACTTTATCGCGCATGGTGGGCTGAACCTGTTCGGTTTGGCCTGCCGCAAAAACCGGTACGCTGATGGCGGTGATTAAACCTGCAACTACTAAGGATTTGAACAATTTGCTTTTCAACATATCAGGTCACTCCTTTAATTTATGCTTATTTGTTATGCTCTTTAGCTTGTCTTTATTGTACAGTGTGCTTGTGGCAAAATTATGGCAAAAATATTTTATTTTGAGGATTTTTAGCCACATTTTGCTGTTAATATTATATCAGCAATTAAAGCAAAAAGTAAAAAAACTGCCGCCTTTGGGCTGATGTAAGGGTTAAATTTCTGCGCAAAAATATGTATAATATAGGTAAGTTTTGTGCAGAGAGGTGATGGCAGTGGCAAAAATGCTGATTGCTGATGATAATAAACAAATTACTTCCATTCTATCCAACTATGCGCGCAAAGAAGGTTTTGAACCGGTGGTTGCGCTTGACGGCGAGGAGGCTTTGCGCCTGTTTGACGAGCATGAGCCGGATATTGCCATGGTGCTTTTGGATGTTATGATGCCGAAAGTGGACGGTTTTGAAGTATGCCGCCGCCTGCGCGGAAAATCGCTGGTGCCGGTAATTATGGTTACTGCCCGCGGCGAAGATTTTGAAAAAATCATGGGGCTTGATATCGGCGCCGACGATTATATTATAAAGCCTTTCAGCGCGGGCGAGGTAATGGCACGTGTGCGCGCTATTTTGCGCCGCATGCAGCCGCGCGAGGAAAAAACGGCGCATAACATTTACAAATACAGCAATTTAATGATTGATTTGGACAAATATGCCGTAACCGTAAATGGCTGCGAGGTGCCGCTGACGAAAAAAGAGGTTGAGCTTTTATGGACTCTTGCCAAAAACAGCAGCAAGGTCTTTTCGCGCGATAACCTTCTGGACAGCCTGTGGGGCTACGATTATTACGGCGACAGCCGCACGGTGGATTCGCACATTAAGCGCATGCGTGCCAAGCTGGATAAGTTTGAGCATCCCTGCTGGGAAATAAAAACCATTTGGGGTGTAGGTTACCGCTTTGAGGAGAAAGCAAATGCATAACAAAATAGCTTTAAAACTTACATTGTATTTTGCCGCGGTGCTTTTGGTGTTTGCACTGGTGGTAGGCGGCAGTTTTGCGCATTTTTTCCGCGAGCATACGGTGGATATAAAAAGCACGGAGCTTAAACAGCGCGCCGTGCGCATTGCCGAAGTGCTGAGCGAAAATGCAGGCTGGCTGGAAAAACGCGGCGGCATTGCCAATACGCGCTTTATAAGTTACATTAACAACATCACCATGGAAGATGTGTGGGTTGTTAACAGTGACCGCGAACTGAAGCTGCCGCAGCGCATGGACCACCATATGGGCATGCACCGGCGGATGATGCACGCAGATACGCAGGCTCAGGTACCGCCGCTGAAGGAGTTTCCGCGCCGCAGCGTAACCTTTGAGCAGCTGTCCGATGTTACCCGCAACTGCGTGGAGCAGGCGTTTGCCGATACGGTATCGGTAGCGGAAGATTTTAACCCCGTACGTGAGGAAACCATGCTTTGCGCCGCTGCGCCTGTATACGACGAAAACGGCGCTATCCAGGCGGCAGTGCTTCTGCATTACCCCGTGCAGGGCTTGCAGTCCGCAACGTGGGAAGGCGTAAGAATCCTGCTTTTATCCTGCGCTATTGCGCTTTTACTGGTATCGTTTTTAAGCGTACTGTTCAGCTGGAAGTTTACGCGCCCCTTAAACCGCATGAAGGAAGTGGCGCAGAAAATGGCCGAGCATGATTACACTGAACGTTGCAACATCAAGCAGAATGACGAAATAGGCGCGCTTGCCGCTACGCTTGACGAACTGGGCAGCCGCCTTCTGGACGCCGACGAGGCAGGGCGCAAGCTGGAAAAACTGCGCCGCAGCTTCATTGCCAACATTTCGCACGAACTGCGCACGCCAGTAACGGTTATCCGCGGCAGCCTGGAAGCGCTTAACGACAAAGTTGTTACCGATAAGGAAGAAGTGGAGCAGTATTACAGGCAAATGCTGAAGGAAAGCCTGTTTTTGCAGCGGCTGATTAACGATTTGCTGGATTTGTCGCGCTTGCAGAATACAGATTTTCCGATTGAAAAGGAAAACATCAATTTGTGCGACGTAGTGCAGGACGCCGCCCGTGCCAGCAAGCAGCTGGGACAGAAAAAAGGCGTGCACGTTGACGTTAAACTGGACAGGAATGTTTACCTTATGGAAGGCGACTACGGCCGTCTGCGCCAGATGCTGATGATATTTTTGGACAACAGCATTAAGTTCAGCCACGAAGGCGGCACCGTGGAACTGCGCCTTTTAGGCGATAGGCTGACAGTGACGGACCACGGCAGCGGTGTAAAACAGGAAGATTTGCCGTATGTGTTTGAACGTTTTTATAAAACACGCGGAGAAGCCAATAAAAACGGCAGCGGGCTTGGGCTTGCTATTGCCCGGGAAATAGCCCTGCGCCACAATATTAAAGTGAGCATGGAAAGCGTGCCTGATGAAGAAACCGCGGTAATTATGATATTGCCGACGGCAGGAGAGGAAGCGGAAAATGAATTACGGATGTAACGGCAGGCGCGCCGTAATAAGCGGCGGCACCAGCGGCATAGGGCTTGCGGCGGCGCGTACGCTTTTGGCGGACGGCGCGGAAGTGTGGCTTTTGGCGCGCACGGAACGGCCGCAGCTTTTGGCAGAACTTAGAGAAACTTACGGAGAAAAAGTGCATTTTATAAAATGTGATGTTGCAAATGTTGCCAGCTGCAAAGCTGCGGCTGCGCAGATAAAAAATGCCGGCAGCGTTGATTTTTTGGTGAACAGTGCAGGCATTTACCGCGAGCAGAGCATGGAAATGCTGACGGAAACCGAGTTTGATGAAATTTTTGGTGTGAACGTAAAAGGCACGGTGTTTTTAACGCAGGCGCTGCTGCCATACATGGCAGCAGGGGGCGCGGTGGTAAACGTAGCTTCGGATGCAGGGGTGAGCGGCAACTACGGCTGTGCTGCCTACTGCGCCAGTAAAGGGGCAGTGGTGGCGTTTACCCGCGCCCTGGCGCTGGATACAGCGCCGCGCCTGCGGGTTAACTGCGTATGCCCTGCCGATATTGATACGCCGCTTTTGCAGTATCAGCTTAAAGCGGCAGGCGGCAGCTATACACTGGCGGATGTTGCGGAAGCATACCCTATTGGGCGCGTTGGGCGTGCGGAAGAAGTGGCGCACGTAATCTGCTCGCTTTTAAGCCCGGCCAACAGCTTTATGACCGGCAGCATCGTAACCGTAGACGGCGGCTTAACGGCAAAGTAAGCAGTTAAGCTATTTTTGTTGGCGGTAAAGTACAGCAGGTTAGAATTATAAAAATTTAATTTTTGGAGTTTATTATGGAACAAGTATGGGGTTTAGTGGCGCTGATTGGCGCTGCGCAGATTTTAAATTCGCTAAAACAGTTAAAAAACAGCCGCCGGGAAATGTTTAACGGCGGCGGAACGTATACTTTATTTTTGCTTTCCAATTTGTTAAATATTTTAAGCATGCTTGTGGTTATTTACGGCGTATTTTTTAACAGCGGTGTTATTTTGCCGGCATTTACTTTATGGATTTTTAACTGGCATTTATTTACTTATTATGCTGCAAAGATAAATAAAAATACAGGCCGCATTATGATTATTGCCATGCGCGTAATTACCGGGCTGCTGTTGTTGGGCTGCGTGTATATTTTGGTAATGTAAGTTTGGCAAAATGCTAAAAGCTGTTTGCAAATGCCGTTTGTTTGTTGTATAATACAAAAAGAGAGATAATCTGATGTTTGCCCGTCAGCCCTCTCCTTGTAAATTTTGAGTTTGAAAGAAAGGCTGCCAGACTTTGGCGGTCTTATTTCATTTTACGCCAAAGTTGTAAAAACTCAGCGCTTGCCAGAAATAATGGTAGCTACAAGAATACCGAAAGCAATCATTAAAGACAAAGCTTCGTATGTGCTCATGTACTGCCACCTCCTGCATTGGGAGGAACCGACCATCAGAAATCTCTCTTTTTGCAGTACTTATTATAACATAACGCAGCTAAAAAGCAATTACCGTCCTAAAAATGGGGCAGTAATTGCTTTTTTTATTATTTATTTTCAGTTGTCAGTTTTTCAAGTACGCCGTCAAGCCATGCGCCGTTAAAGCTTTCTATCGTACCAGCGTCACAGGCGGCTGCAAGTTTCGGGTCAATCGGCATGCGGGCAACGGTTTCAACGCCGTGTTTTTTGGCAATTTCATCAATGTGGCTTTCACCGAAAACATGTATTTCCTTTCCGCAGTCGGGGCAGGTAATGTAACTCATGTTTTCAACCAGTGCCAGTACCGGCACATCCATCATTTTAGCCATATTAACGGCTTTTTCAACAATCATGCCTACAAGTTCCTGCGGCGAGGCAACTATAACAATGCCGTCCACGGGAATGGACTGGAATACCGTCAGCGCCACGTCGCCGGTGCCGGGAGGCATATCAATAAACATATAGTCAACATCGCCCCAGATTACGTCCGTCCAAAACTGTTTAACGGCGCCGGAAATCAGCGGGCCGCGCCATACAACCGGGTCGGTTTCGTTTTTCATCAGCAGATTAAGCGACATAACGCCTATGCCTGCCGCGGTTTTTACCGGAAACAAGCCCCATTCGCTTGCTTCAGCGTGCCCGTGTAGGCCAAAAGCCTTGGGGATGGAAGGACCTGTGATATCGGCATCCATAATTGCTGTTTTATAGCCTTTGCGCTGGGCCAGTACAGCCAGAAGCGAGGTTACGAGCGATTTGCCGACGCCGCCTTTGCCGCTGACTACGCCTATTACTTTTTTTATGTGGCTCATTTCGTTAGGTTTTTCCAAAAAACTTTCTTTTGTACGTTCGCTGCAATTTTCGGTGCAGCTTTCGCAGTTATGCGAGCAGTTTTCAACCATTTGCTTTGCCTCCTGTTGTCTGGCAGCGCTTTGCTGCCGTTTGCATTGCGGTACTTGCTTATAAATTTCAGCATAGCACCGTAAGCGGCATCTGTCAATATTTGCAGATTGCAAGTATTTGCCTGAATTTTATTCGCCCATACGGCATAGGAGGCAGCTTTTATTTTTGCTGTATATTATATATAGGAAGGAAGTTGCACTTTAAAAAATTTTTCTGAAAATTTGCCGAAATATTATTGACTTAGTAGGAATTTATCCAGTAAAATAGTGGTGCGCAGCTTTATTTAATATTAATTTTCAGTTTGAGTTATATTAATTACAGGCGCAGCCTTATAGTACAGGAGGATACGCTATGAAAAATGTAATTTTAGGTATGTGGGCATTTTTGTTAACGCTTGTTTTGCCGCTGCCTGCACTGGCGGCAGGGCTTAACGGCGCGGAACTTTCTATCGGCTGGGTGCTGCCGTTTGCGGGCATACTTTTATGCATTGCCATCTGCCCTTTGGCGGTGCCGCATTTCTGGCACGGCAATTATGGTAAGGTAGCAGTGTTTTGGGCGCTGGCAACCGCTGTGCCGCTGTTTGTAATTTACGGCGGCGGTGTTGCGGCAGGCAGTGTGGCGCACGCGCTTATCGGTGATTACATTCCCTTTATTATTTTTGTAGGTTCGCTGTACACGGTAGCGGGCGGTATTCATATCCGCAGCAGCTTTACCGGCACGCCGCTTACCAATACCTGCTTTTTGGCGCTTGGCGCAGTGCTTGCCAACATTATGGGCACAACGGGCGCGGCAATGCTCTTAATCCGTCCGCTTATTGCGGCTAACGAGCGCCGCCGTTATGTAATGCACACTTTTGTATTTTTTATTTTTATAGTTGCCAACATTGCAGGCTCGCTTACACCGTTGGGCGACCCGCCGCTGTTTTTGGGATTTTTGCGCGGGGTAGACTTTTTTTGGACGGCCGAGCATTTAATTTTGCCGATGCTGACGGCTGTGGGCCTTTTACTGGCACTGTATTTTGTGATGGACAGCGTTTTGTTCAATAAAGAAAAGGATGAGTTTTTACTCGCAGAAAGCACCTGCACCAAAGAGCCGTTTGGAGTGGAAGGCAAAATTAACTTTGCACTTTTGGGCGTAATTATTGGCGCCGTTTTAATGGCCGGCGTGTGGGACAGCGGCATGGAATTTACCGTGCTGGGCGTGCATTTAACCGGCCAGGGCGTGCTGCGCGATGTGATTTTCCTCGCGGCGGCAGGGCTTTCGCTGGCTTTAACGCCTGCTGATGTGCGCAGTGCAAACCAGTTTACCTGGGAGCCTGTGCTTGAAGTCGGCAAGCTGTTTTTCGGCATTTTTGTTACCATTGTGCCGGTGCTTGAGATGTTGAAAGCCGGTATGGCAGGCGCGTTTGCGCCGGTGGTGGCAATGGTTACCAACGCCGACGGCACGGCCAACAACGCCATGTATTTCTGGATGACGGGCGCGCTTTCGGGCTTTCTTGACAACGCGCCGACTTACCTTGCCTTCTTTAACATGGCAGGCGGCGATGCTTCCGTGCTGATGACGGAAGGCGCGCTGACGCTGATGGCTATTTCCATGGGCTCGGTATTTATGGGCGCCAACAGCTATATCGGCAATGCGCCGAACTTTATGGTGGTTGCCATTGTGCAGAACCGCGGCTTGAAAATGCCGAGCTTCTTCGGCTACCTGCTGTGGTCGGTGGGCATTTTAATCCCCATCTTTTTGCTGCTGACATGGCTGTATCTCGTATAAGGCACACTAAAGGTATTTATGCCAAGGCATATCAATACAAAATTTAATAAGGAGGAATAAACGATGAGTTCAGACAACAATGAAACCAGGCAGGTGCAGATTGCCGTCGCTGACCCGACGCCGCTCGGATTGTTCGGACTTTCCGTGGTGACGTTTGTTGCATCCATGCAGAAGCTGGGTGTGGTCAGTGATGTTTCGTGGGTCATTCCCTGGGCACTGGTCTGCGGTTCATTTGCTCAACTGCTCGCCGCCTATTTCGATTTTTGCCACAAGAATATTTTTGGAGCATCAATCTTCGGCGCATTCGGCTTTTTCTGGTCGGGCGTAGCGATGAGCTGGATGATTAAGGCCGGCACTTTCGGTGCGGGGCTGGCAGCGGGGGTAGACCCCAAGGCGCTGGGCTTTGCCTTTCTGGCCTACTTTATGTTTGCGTGCATCGGCACTATTGCCGCAGCGGAAGCCAACACATTTTTATTTGTGGATATGCTCCTGATTGATGTACTGCTTTTGTGCCTGGGGCTTGATACTCTTGGTATCGGCGGGCACTGGGCGCACGATGTTGCCGCTTATTCGGAACTGGCGATTTCGCTGCTTTCGATGTACGGCGCAGGCGCGGTATTTTTAAATAATTTCTTCGGGCGCGTGTTCTGGCCGCTGGGCAAACCGCTCGGAATATTTAAAAAAGGCTGATTAAAAGCCTTAAGATGGCAATATAAAAGCACTATCCGTATTGGGTAGTGCTTTTTTGTATGCCCGGGTTATTGCAGGTTGTTGTTAAAATGTTTGTGCAGCTCGTCTTTGGCAAGCAGTTCTTCCAGCTTTTTTGCAATTTCTTCCACAATAAGGTGGCAGGGGTTTTCATAGCCTGCAATTTGCATATCGTGCAGGGTGGCGCATTGCAGCGTGCCGAATTTTTCAATAACAAAGTCCGTCAGTTCCGTTACCATGCTGTAACCATGAAAATTCTCGCTGTCCTCCTGCCCGTCCTGTGCGGTAACAAGGCCGATAATGCCAACGGCAACGGTAAAGGCGCCGCAGCACGAAAGCTGCGTTTGCATGCCGATGCCCATAATGGAGAACATTTTGCGCGTATTTTCCGGCAGGTTTAAGCCGTAATATTCGTTGCAGGCTTTAAACATAGCCTCGGCGCAGCTTAAAGTTGTTCCTACATGATATTTATTGACGAGTTCGTATAGCTGCATAAAATCCTCCTTTATAACCGCTTGCGCAGATAAACCATATTTGTCAGCAGTACGCCGCCGTCATAGATGGGGTGGCTGTAATTATCGGTAAAAAAGTTTTTAATAATATGCGAGCGTATAAAGCCGAGCTTTTGGTAAAAAGGCACGGTGGCAGGGCTGTCGCCGGTGCCAACCTGCAAAATTTTAAAGCGTTCTTTGTATTTTGCTTCTATAAAATTAATCAGCACTTTGGCGTAGCCGCGGCGTTGAAACTGCGGCAGCGTGGCAAGGCTTTTTATTTCCAAAATGCCATCGCCTTCGTTTGTTACAAGGCATTCAGCCTTAACATCACCATCTTCAAGCACATACATGATGCCGCGCTCCAGATAGCGGTCAATCATGGCTTCTTCTTCGTCTGCCAGCAGAAGCAGCGGCAAATATTGTTTTTTGTTGCTGGTTACTTTTATGATTTGCATTTTTATTATCTCCTCACATAAGGCATAACAATGCTGGCGAGTATTAAAACAAGCCCCAAAACGTCAAGCGTACCGAAGGGTTCGCCTAATACTGTTACGCCTAAAATGGCTGCTATGGCGGGGCTTACGGCGCAGAACAATCCCGCGCGGGCGGCGCTGACATGGCTTTGCGCCATGGGCTGCAAGGTAAAGCCAAAGCCGGTGCATACTATTATAAGCATGGCAAGCATCAGCCATTGCGAGCCGGACTGCGGCAGCTGCGGCGTTTCCGTAAGCAGCATGGCCAAAAACGAAAGCACGCCCATGGTGCCAACCTGTACTATGCCTATGCCAAGCGTGGAGTTGCTGCCGTGCGAAAGGCGCTCCGTTACAATTATTGCCGCCGCATAGCAAAGGCCTGCCAAAAGCCCCCAGGTAAAGCCGCCGCTTAACTCTCCCTGGCCCAGTGCCAGAAGCACAACGCCAAGCATGGCCATGCCGGTGCTGATTACTGTAAGTTTGCTGGGCAGCTTTTTATATAAAAGAATTTCAAGCAGCGGCACAAAAATAATGGCGCAGTTTTCTAAGAGTGATACAAGCGATGATGCTGCCTGAGTCAGGGCAATCATCTCGCACGCCATGGTAATAAAAAAGGCTGTGCCAATAACTGTGCCCGCAAGTAGATCGCGCGCGGCGAGGCTGCGCACTGCTTTATTAAAAATAAGCGCCAGAAGTACAAAGGCAATTATAAAACGTACTGCCAAAAGGTTAAAAGGCGCAAGGCTTTCCAAAATCATTTTGCTGAAAATAAAGCTTGTTGCCCTTGCGGCGATAACGGCTATTAAAAGCAGTTCATAGCTGCGGGCGGAAGCGGTTTGCTGCTGCATGTTAAAATCCTCTTAATTTAAAGGTTGGTTTGAGTTTATTATAGCATAAGGCGCGTTTTTGTGCTTGAGATTATCTGCCGCAGTGCAAAACGCGTTGAATTTGTTTTTGATGAAAGAAATACGGCAAACTGTTAAAAATATTACAAAATATCTTTGGCTTAATAAAATATGCCTTTTATAAAAATTTTTTGTATAAAATTGCAGGTAAAAGGGCTATAATAGAGCTATAATTTTATTTTGCTTTGGGGGAGATATAATGGATAAAAATTTGCCGGTAGGCGTTATCGATTCCGGCGTGGGCGGGCTGAGCGTGCTGAAAGTTTTGCAGCAGGCGCTGCCGCACGAGGATTTTTTATATATCGGCGATACGGCGCGCACGCCTTACGGGCAGCGCCCGGAAAAGGAAATTCGCGCCATGGTGCATGACCTGACGGATTATCTTGACAACGCGGGCATTAAGCTTTTGGTTGTGGCCTGCAACACCATTACCGTTTTGGGAACGGAAAGCATCAGAAACGGTTATGCGTTTGACGTTGTCGGCATGAGTAAGGGCGCGGAGCTGGCGCTAGGCGTAACTAAAAACAAAAAAATCGGCGTAATGGCTACGCCTTTTACCGTGGCAAGCGGTGCGCATAAGGCTGCCGTTAACGCGCTTGATGCAGACGCGGAAGTTTTTGCGCAGGGCTGCCCCGATTTTGTGCCGCTGATTGAGCAGGGCGTGTTCAGCGGGGCGGCAATTGAAGACGCCGTTGCGAGGTATTCTGCGCCGCTGAAGGAGGCCGGTGTGGATACGGTACTTTTATCCTGCACGCATTACCCGTTTATCCGCGCGGAAATTGAAAAAGGCTTCGGCGAAGGCGTTGCGGTTTTAGACCCGGCGGAAGCAACCGCCTTGCAGGCAAGAATTTTTCTGGAACGCGCAGGGCTTTTAAAAATGCAGGGCACGGGGCGCAGCAGGGTTTGCTTTACGGCCGAGTTAAACCGCGGCAAAGCCATTGCGGAGCGGATGCTTGACATGGAAAGAAGCAGTTTTGAAGAAATAAGCCTGCTGTAAGGCTGATTGTATACATAAGCTATATGCAGGATTTTATAAAATTTTGTCTAAATATGTACCAGTATTGTTATTAATACGCTGGTTTAATAAATTTGTGGGGAGTGGTTTTAATGTTTAAGCGCAATAATCTGGCTGCACTGGCTGCATTCAGCGCCATGATGCTGCCGCAGCCCGCATTTGCGGCGGGGCTTAACGGCGGCGAACTGTCATTTGTGTGGGCGGTGCCCTTTATAGGCGTGCTTTTATGTATTGCAATCTGTCCGCTGGTTGTGCCAAATTTCTGGCATCATCATTTTGGCAAGGTAGCTGTTTTCTGGGCTCTGGCGTGTGCCGTGCCGATGTTTATCTCCTACGGCGGCGGTGTGGCGGTTAACTCCATCGCGCATGCGCTTATTGCCGATTATATTCCGTTTATTATTTTTGTCGGTTCGCTGTATACGGTTGCGGGCGGCATTCATATCCGTTCAAGCTTTATCGGTCGCCCGGCGGTTAACACTGCGTTTCTGGCGCTGGGCGCTGTATGTGCCAACATCATGGGCACCACCGGCGCGGCCATGCTTTTAATCCGTCCGCTTATTGCGGCCAATGCGCACAGGCGTTACGATATGCACACTTTTGTGTTCTTCATTTTTATTGTGGCCAACATTGCCGGCTCGCTTACGCCTTTGGGCGACCCGCCGCTGTTTTTGGGCTTTTTGCGCGGGGTTGAGTTCTTCTGGACTACCGAGCATTTAATTGTGCCGATGGCAACGGCAGTAGGTCTTTTGCTCCTCATTTATTTCATTGCCGATACCATTCTCTTTAATAAAGAAAAAGAAGAATTCCTTGAAAAAGAATCCCACTATCCGAAAGAACCGTTCGGCATCGACGGTAAAATTAACTTTTTGCTGCTCGCCGTTATCGTAAGCGCCGTTTTAATGGCAGGTATATGGCACAGCGGTGTTTCCTTTGAAATTTTGGGCGTGCATCTTGCCGGTGAAGGCGTGCTGCGCGACGTTATCTTCCTTCTGGCGGCAGGGCTTTCGCTTAAGCTGACCAGCAAAGAAGTGCGCGAGGCAAACCAGTTTGGCTGGGACCCGATTCTGGAAGTAGGCAAATTGTTCTTTGGCATTTTTGTTACCATTGTGCCGGTGCTTGAAATGCTGCGTGCAGGGCTTGACGGTGCTTTTGCCCCGGTTGTTGCGCTTGTTACCAACCCCGACGGCAGTGCCAACAACGCCATGTACTTCTGGATGACCGGCGCGCTTTCCAGCTTCCTCGACAACGCTCCTACCTACCTTGCATTCTTTAACATGGCAGGCGGCGAAGCCCAGGTGCTGATGACGGAAGGCGCCAAAACCTTAATGGCTATTTCCATGGGCGCGGTATTTATGGGTGCCAACAGTTATATCGGCAACGCGCCTAACTTTATGGTGCTTTCCATTGTGCAGGAACGCGGGCTGAAAATGCCTACCTTCTTCGGCTACCTGTTATGGTCTGGCTGCATTTTAATTCCAACCTTCCTGCTGCTTACCTGGCTGTATCTTTTGTGATAAAGTATTATTAACGGCATAACAAACTGCACCGCAAGGGTTATGGCAAGTAACTTTTGCAGTGCAGTTTTTGTAATTTGGCACAATTTGTTTTATAATATAGTTAATAGAATTAAGGAGATTAAACTTGTCATTTAAAAGCGGCGTCATATTAATTCTGCTGTCGGCAGCAGCCTGGGGGCTGGGCGGCGTATGCGGGCAGTTTTTGTACCAGTTTCACAGTGTTACGGCACCGTGGCTTATTGCGGTGCGGCAGGTGCTGGCAGGGTTCATTTTTTTAGGTTATCTGTTTTTGCGCGGCGAAAATGTTTTCCGCATTTTTGCGGATAAGCGCGATGCCAAAGACCAGCTTGCCTTCAGCTTTTTGGGGCTTTTGGGCGCGCAGTTTGGTTTTTACTACACCATTTCGCTGTGCAACGCGGCTACGGCAACGGTGCTGCAATACACTTCGCCGGTGTTTGTTATGCTGTGGATGAGTTTTAAAAGCCGCCGCCTGCCGGAAGGACGCGAATTTTTAGGCATTATTTTTGCACTTGTGGGCGTGTTTTTAATATCCACCCATGGCGATATCAATAATGTGGTGCTTTCGCCGGAGGCTTTGGTAATCGGCCTGATATCGGCCGTATCGCTGGCGTTTTATACGGTGCAGCCCATGCGCCTTCTGCAAAAATTCAGCACCACGCTGGTGGTTGGCTGGGGGCAGCTTCTTTCGGGCACGCTTTTGTGCTTTTTTGTAAACCCGTTTGAACCTACCGGCAGCTGGGATACCGGCGCGGTAATTGCCTTTATTTATCTTGTTATAGGCGCTACGGTTTTAAGCTATTCGCTGTTTTTGGTGGGGCTTAAAGTTGTAGGCTCTACCAAAGCAAGCCTCATCAGCTGCGCCGAGCCTTTGGCGTCAATTATTGCCGTTGTGCTGTGGCTTAAAACTCCGCTTACGGCGGTAGATTTAATCGGCATGGCCTGCATCATTATTACCGTTATACTGCTTTCTATACCTAAAAAATAAAATATTATAACAAATTTATAAATTTATTAATTTAACCATTGCCTAATGGTAAATATTAGGGTATAATGTAATAAGCTTTAAGAATTACTATTTTACTTAAATTTAAACCACATGTTTATCCTGATAGAAGGCACGTGTCGGAATTAAATACAAAGGAGTTGGGAATATGGATATCAATTACAAAGCGATTGGGGTAAGAATTAAAGCTGCGCGTGCACGTAAAGGCGTTACTCAGGGCTACATCGCCAATCTCATTGGTCTGTCCACCCCTCATATCAGCAACATTGAAACCGGCAATACCAAACTGGGATTACCGACCATTATTCATTTGGCTAATGTACTTGATGTATCGGTGGATGAACTTTTGTGCGATAATATTAAACGCAGCGAAAAAATCTTCCAGAATGAACTGGCTGACCTCTTAAAAGACTGCTCTGCCCAGGAACTGCATTTTATTACCGAACTTATAAAAGTAGTTAAAAAGAACGGCTATGCAGGCGAACCGAAACGCCGCGGCCGCAAACCCAAAAAACTGGTTGAAGCAGAAAAAGCTGCCGAATAATTTAAAATACCGCTTGCCAAGCAAGCAGTGTTTATATTATAATATTGCCGTTAAGCCACAATAGCTCAGTTGGTAGAGCATCTCATTCGTAATGAGAGGGTCGCAGGTTCGAGTCCTGTTTGTGGCTCCAATAAAAAATTAAGGCGTGGATTTTATCCGCGCCTGTTTTGTTTTTATAGGTAAAAATTGCAGAATATTATATTTGGCAAATCCTTTTGAAAAACACTTTATGCAAAATTAAAAGTACAAATATTTTCTTTTTATTTTTTTGACAAAAATGTAAAATGGTGTTACATTATAAGTGAAAACAGGAGTTGTCCTGTTGGGGGATTAAAAGCGCTGTACCTTTTTAAAGGAGGCATTTACTATGAAAAAGATTTTTGTTGCAATTGACGGCAGTGAACACGCATGGAAAGCACTTGATTACGCAGCAGAACTTGCAAAAGGCATGAAATGCAGCCTGTTTATTTATACGGCTTTAAAACCCAGCGACAGCGGCGCTTTGCTTGCCATGTATGATATGGACGACCCGATGCTGGCAACAGAAGTTTCCGGCCTTGATGATTTGGGTGACAAACTTTTGGCTCAGGCTAAAGAACGTATCGGCGGTTCCGTTGAAGCAGAATATGAATACCAGGTTGGCTATCCGCCTGAAATGATTTTGAGCGCAGCCGAAAAATCCGGTGCCGGTATGATTGTTATGGGCTCCAGAGGCCTTTCCGGCATTAAGGAACTGCTGCTTGGCAGTGTAAGCAACCATATTGTACACTATGCCAAAGTACCGGTTGTAATTGTAAAATAGATTTTGCTGTGCTGTAATAAAACGTGAAACTATTGCTGCCTTATAAAACATGGGCATAAAAACCGGGAGATATTGCTCCCGGTTTTTAATTTTGCTTAGGCGCAGATAAAAAACATACTAATGAAGTAAAGTACAGATTTTGTTTTATATAGCAGCGAGGAAGCGATTAATTTAGCATAAGTAAATTTTTTAATACACTGCATAATTGCACCTTAAATTTAACAGTGGTATAATAAAATATCTGTAAGATGAATTTGAAATAACTGAAATATAAGGAGCGTTTATATGGTAAGCATTTGTGACCGTGTACGTTATGTAGAAACTGATATGATGGGCGTTGTGCATCACAGCAACTACTTCCGCTGGTTTGAGATGGGGCGTGTGGCATGGCTGCGCGCTGCCGGCGTGGAGCTGTGGGAGCTTATGAACGCCAACATAATTTTTCCTATTACTCATGTAGAAGCCAATTATAAAGAATCGGCGCTGTATGATGATGAAATTGAAATTTGCGCAGAAATGACTGCGTTCAGCCGCGCCAAAATGGATTTTACTTACCGCATCGTCCGCAAAAAAGACGGCGCACTCTTGGCAGAAGGCTGCTCGCGCAATGTGTTTACCGATAATAACGGGCATATTATCCGCCTTAGCGGTGATTTTTATGACAGAATTAATGCTTTTTACCAAAAAGAGCAGGCAGAGGAGAAACACTGATGGAAGCAAAATATGAAATTATACCGGTGCCGACCCGTATTTTGACGCACCACGATAATATAGTTGACGCCATTTTGGAATACGGCAAAGACAAAATAGGCCCGCATGATGTTGTTTGTGCGGCCGAAAGCGTTGTTGCCATTACGCAGGACGGCGCCAAGCGCTGCGAAGATTTTAAACCCGGCTTTTTAGCCAAAACTCTGTGCCATTTGTTCCCTGCAAAAGGCAGCATCAGCGGCTGGTACAGCATGCAGGCCCTTTTGGACGCAGAAGGAGCAATGAAAGTAATTATTGCTGTTATCTGCGGTTTTGCTGCCAAATGCGTTGGCAAACGCGGCGTGTTCTACCAGATGGCAGGCTACCAGGCGCGCCTGATTGACGACGTTACCGGCACCATGCCGCCGTACGACAAGCACATTGTTTACGGTCCGTTTGAACCCCATAAAGTAAGCGAAAGCATTAAAAAAGCCACCGGCGCTTACGGCGCGGCCATTGCCGACGTTAACGACCTTAAGCGTGCCGCCGTGCTTGGCTGGAGCGAAGGCGTTGACCCAGACAAGGTTGCCAGAATTTTAATTGACAACCCGTTCGGCAACGGCAGCCAGAAAACCCCTGTTGTTATTATTAAAAATTACGCCAAATAAGGAGGGCTTGTGATGCTGTTTATAATTGAAATTATCGCCGGGCTGTTCCTGCTGGGCGTTGTGGTTGTGGCAGTGTTTATTATGATGCAGCCTAAACACAGATTTGTATTTGATGTTAAAAACCGCACCAAAGCGGAACTTACGGATAAAACCGATAATAAACTTTGCTTCAGCGTTGATGTGCCGTTTACCAACGAAGGCGGCGACGAAGGGCTTGTGCTTGACGCTTTTATGCGTATTTACCTGCCGCAGGAACAGTACGACAAAGCGCTGGTGCGCGGCAAAATTAATTTAAAAGATGTACCGCGTGACGACGATTATTTTGAAGCGCTGGTAATGCCCAAGGGCGGCAATAAAACCATGACTGCCAAATTTGAACTTACGCCTATGCACGGTGCAAGCCTTAAAGAAGCCGTAAACGGCCTGCCTGATTTTGACGTTGCCATGTTCTGGGAATGCCGCGGGCGCGAAAACCTGTACACCGTTAAAAAGTTTATAACCATCAGTGCGGACGAAGTAAAAGCGCTGCTGAAATAATCAAAGCCCTGCCTTTTGGCGGGGCTTTAGTGTTTACCGGGGTCTTTTTTGCCGTTATAATAATATTAAAATAAAAAACGGTGCTATCAGAAAGGTAAATGCCGTTAAAAACGGAAAATTAAGGTTTATTTCAGTTTATTTTAAGATTATATGGTTATAGTGCTTATAAAAAGCAGGTGATATATAATGAAAATTTTACTGGCCGAAGACGATTTGCGCCTCGGAAAAATGCTGAAAACAATTTTAAGCAAAAATGGCATCAATGTAAAATGGGTTACAAACGGCGAATCGGCATATGACGAATGTTATGCCGACGGTTACGACGTTTTGGTGCTGGACTGGATGATGCCGGGTATGAGCGGCATAAAACTGTGCAGCGTTTTGCGCAGCGAAGATTATCAGGGCAAAATTTTAATGCTTACCGCGCGCGACAGCTTGGACGACAAGGTAAACGGGCTTAACGCCGGTGCGGATGATTATCTGGTTAAGCCTTTTGCCGTTGCCGAACTTCTGGCGCGTTTAAATGCGCTGGTACGCCGCCAGGGCAGCTACATGGAAGAAAATGTTGAGTACAAGGGCTTTGTTTTAAACAGCGGCGATTATACAATCAGCTACGGCGGCAGCAAAGTGCAGCTGCGCCCGCGCGAATTTAAGCTGATAGAACTGCTTTTGCGCAACGCAGGCAAAATAATTCCGCGCGACGTAATTTTGGAACGCGTCTGGGGCATTGAAAGCGATATTACAGAAAACAACCTTGATGTGCATATTGGCGCGCTAAGGCGCAAGCTTAAGGAAATAAAGGGCGAAACACTTATAAAAACCATCCGCGGCGTTGGGTATCTGGCAGAGGCAGACGATAATGTTCGATAAATTAAAAAAACGCCTGACCCTTATTTATACAGGTATTTTCAGTTTAATAATGGTGTTTGTCGTTGCAGTAACGGTGGCTATCGGCTGTGTTTCCGTTATAAGAACGGAAAAGGATATGCTTATTGCCGATATTTACGACGAATGGCGCGAATGGATTGGCAGCGGCGAACTGCCGGTAGACCCGGCGCTTGTAAAAAAAGGCGAAATGATGTCGCTGATGTATGACGCTGACGGCAATATCATTATTGACCAGATGACGGACAGCCCTTACGCAGCGGCATTAACCGCAATCCGTGCCTCGTGGCCGGAGCCCGAGAACGAAACAGAGCTGCTGTATTTCAGGGATAAAAAGGGTACCTTGCACTTCTTTCTGTCAGGCGGCTGCACTTTTTGGGAAAACGGGCAGATTCAGGCACGCCTGTACACCTTTTTAAATTTGGAAGATTATTACGACATGGCCGTGGACGGCATGTACTTTTTATTTTTGCTGTGTGCTGTGTGCATTATGCTGGCGGCGGGCGGCGGCTATTATATGGCTGCCAAAAACATTAAGCCGCTGGAAATTTTATTTGCGCGTGAGCATGAATTTGCCGCCGACGCCTCGCATGAACTGCGCACGCCGCTTACGGTGCTGAGCCTTGGCGTGGAGAGCTTGCAGAATGACGACGAAAGCAAGCTGAGCGGCTTTGCGCAGGAGGTTCTGCGCGATATGCAGCACGAAACAAAGTATATGTCGAGGCTTATTGAAGCGCTATTGACTTTGGCTCGCGGCGACGAAGAAAATACGCCGCTGGCCCGTGCCAAGGTAGATTTAACGGAGGTTGCCGTTAAGGTATGCAATAAAATGCGCCCGCTGGCAGCCAAAAAAGGGCTGGGGCTGGAATATGCTGCCGGTGACGCGCCGCAGGTGTTCATACTTGGCGATAAGAATAAAATGGAGCAGCTGCTTATAATTTTTATCGACAATGCCATTAAGTATTCGGAAAGCGGCACAATCACGGTTACGGTTGACGCAGATTCCATGCACGCCGTTATAAAAGTAATGGATGAAGGCATAGGCATCAGCGAAAGCGATGCGCAGAAAATTTTTGAACGCTTTTACCGTGTCGATAAGGCACGTTCGCGCGCGGCAGGCGGTTTTGGGCTTGGGCTTAACATTGCCCGCATAATTGTGGTGCGCCACGGCGGAACGGTAAGTGTTAAGCCGCGCAGCCCGCACGGAAGTATTTTTACGGTACGTTTGCCGTTGTACCGCTGAAATTTAAGATTGGTTTCATATAACTAACTTCCTGTTTCAGTTTTGTTTAATTGGCTTTAAGTACAATTAAGACAAGCTGAAGTTAGGGAGTTGATTTTTTATGAGACGTTATGGATGGTGGTTATTTTGGGGCCTGGCGGCGCTGCTTTTGTTTTTTGGCAACGGGCAGCTGTGGATTACCGATTCCGTGGAATCGAATTATGCGCTGACGGCCAAAGAAATGGTTTTGAGCGGCGACTGGATTTCGCCGCAGATTTACGGCAATTACTGGTATGACAAGCCGGTATTTTTTTACTGGCTTACGGCGGCAGGCTTTAAAATTTTTGGCTTTAACGAATTTGCTGCACGTTTTTTCCCTGCGTTATTTGGCATGGCAGGGCTTGGGCTGCTGGTTTATGCTGCCAAAAAACTTTACGGCGAAAAAACTGCGTTTTGGAGCGGCGTTATTTTAATGACCAGCACGGAGTTTTTTCTCATCAGCAAATCGGTTATTACCGACAGCACGCTGTTTTTCTTTTTCAGCATGGCGCTGGTGTTTTTCTACCTTGGGTACAGCACACAGCAGAAAAATTACTATTACGGCATGTATATAGGCATGGCGCTGGCAACCTTAACCAAAGGGCCGATAGGCTTTTTGCTGCCGGGCCTTATTATGGTGCTGTTTCTGGTTTTTACCCGCGGCTGGCGCGAAATTAAAAATATGAAGGTTTTCAGCGGCGGGCTGCTGTTCTTTTTAATTGCCGCACCGTGGTATGTGGCCATGTATAACCTGCACGGCAGCGCGTTTATAGACCAGTTCTTCGGTACGCACAATTTTTTGCGCGCCACTGTTTCCGAGCATCCACGCGATAACGTATTTTACTATTATACTCTGGTGCTGCTTCTGGCGCTCTTTCCGTGGAGCGGGCTGCTGCCGCGCTTTTTGTGGTGCACCCTGCGGGAAGACGGCAAATGGCGCAGGCCTTATGAAAAAACAGGCTTTCTGCTCATCTGGGCGGCAACGGTTTTCTTTTTCTTCCAGAACATGGCAACCAAATATTTAACTTATACCTACCCAATGCTGTTTCCGCTGGCATTGCTTTTGGGCAAATACCTTTCGGAAAAGAAATGGAACGCCGTAACGGCAGGCACTTTAATTGTGCGCGACCTTATTTACATTGCCCTGTTTGGCGGCGCGCTGTGGTGCTGGTGGAACAGTATTATCAGCATTGGCACGGTAATTTTAATCGGTGCGGCGGTGCTTGCCGTTATCGGCATCAGCTCGATAAGCATCAGCCTTGAAAACGGGCTTACGGTTGCAGGCGTTATCGCCGTAACGGCGCTTGCTTTTAACCTGCTGCTTATTAACGAAGTTGCTGTGCCGTTCAGCAGCCTGCGTTCCGATAAGGAAATTGGGCTGGAACTTGCGCAGAGCTACCATGCGGTTGATGAAATAGGCGTGTACGGCAAATATTCCACGTCGGCAGTGTTCTATTCCGGCAAAAAAATTATTAAGCTGGTGCCCGATGAAGACCTGGCAAACTTTGCGCCGAAAGCGTACAGCTGGAAGGTAAAAAACGTAATGCCATTTGAAGGCATTAACTCGTTCGGCAGGCGCGGCCAGCTGCTTTTGGTAAAAAAGAACGAAGCCGGCAAATTTTTAAACGGCAGTAACGGCAAATGGCTGGTAAGCGGCGAAAAAGGCGGCTGGTATATTTTAAAAAGCGCCTGACAGGCAAAACTTAACATTGTTTTAATATAAATTTCAGCTTATGCCGTTACAATAAAAGCGTAAAAAGATAACTTAATTTTGTTTGTGAATGGGGGAACAGCCATGGATAATTTTTACCGCGCCAAAAGAACTGACAACGGCAGCTGGGTTTACGGAATTTACCTGCCGCTGCTGGACGGAGCGTGTATGATTCCGGACGACGCTGCTATCTGCGAGATGAGTAAAAAAGTAGATGGCATTGATATAAAAGGGCATCTTATTGAAACAGTAGGCATTGAAAGAAATACGCTGGGGCTTTGCACCGGCGTGGAAGACAGCGAAGGCATGCCGGTGTTTGCAGGTGATTATGTACGGTTTAATGTACCGGTTGCCAAAAAGCAGACGGCAGACAACGCCTGCGCGCATGACGTTGTGCTTATTGAAGAAACCCACGAAGGCTTCAGAGTAGCTGCCGACGGTATTTTTACCATTAACGCCGTGCAGTTTCTGGATAATCTGCGCGCCAACGGCAACGGCTTTACGGTTATCGGCAATGTTTACGATAACCCGGAATTTGCCGAAGCGGCGCGCCACAATATAGCTTAAAATTAAGGCGGGCAGGGGTGCTTTTTGGCGAAAAATTAACGGCCAGAAGCACATTCGGGCTGGTGTGCATAGTGGTTGGCACGCTGCTGCTGGTGCTGCCGCCCGCTTAACATAAAATACATACGGGCATAAAAAAAGAGGGCATATCATTTGCGGTATACCCTCTTTTTGCTGTGTATTTATTTTGGTTTTGCCAAATCGGTATCGCTGTCTAAAATTATGGTAACAGGCCCGTCGTTGTGTATTTCTACCAGCATTTCCGCACCAAATTCGCCGGTTTGTACGTTTACGCCTTTAGCGGTGGTAATGGCGTTAAATTCATCATACAGGCGGGAGGCAAGCCCCGGTTCTGCCGCGCCGCTGAAGCTTGGGCGTCTGCCATGGCGGCAGGAAGCGTACAGCGTGAACTGCGATATGGAAAGCACGCTGCCGCCTACATCCAGCAAACTCAAATTCATTTTGCCCGCGTCATCTTCAAAAACACGCAGGTTCAGCATTTTGTCTGCCATGGGCGCCAAAACGCTGCTGTCATCATTCGGGCCAAAGCCCACAAGTGCAACAAAGCCGCAGCCAATGCTGCCTTTAATTTTTCCGTCAATGGCAACACTGCCTTTTTTAACACGCTGTAAAACTAATTTCATTATCAATCTGCGGCGCTGCCGCTAACCTCCTATGCGTTGCATTTAGTAACAAAATCGCGCACTACTGCGTTAAATTTAGCTGCTTCTTCATAAAACAGCATATGCCCGCTTTCCGTAAAGGCTTCAAAGCTGCCGTAAGGAAGCTGCGCTGCAATGTGCTGCCCCTGTTTAATGCCTGCGGTAAATACCGGGCCGTCGGCGTTCATAACAATTACGGGCACGTCAATGGTGGGCAGTACACCCGTAAAATCGCTGGAAAGGTAATCCGAATAAATTGCTGCCGAAATCCATGGCGGCAGTTTTCTGAACTCTTCAATTACCCAGTCTGTTCCGGCAGGGCGTTTGCCGTCTTTAAAAATGTTATTGGCAAATGTTTCAAAATATGCTTCGCGGTCATAAGCAAGGCGCTGGGCAATAACGTTAAAGCCGTCCATATTGTAGCCGTGCAGCCCCTGCGTATTCCACGGTTCGGGGCTGAAGGGAAACGGCGTCATGTCAATCAGGCCGAGGCCTTTAATCTGTTCCTGCCCGAACTGGTCAAAATACGAAAGCACAATCGGCCCGCCCATAGACCAGCCCATAACAACGGCGTCTTTTAAATCGAGGTAGTTAATTAAGTCATAAACATCACAGGCAAACTGTTTAATGGTAATGCCGTGCAGGCCTTTGGATGAGTTGCCGTGCCCGCGAAGGTCCAGCGTAACAACGGTAAAATCCCTGGCAAGTTCATCCACGTTGCGCTGCCAGAATACGTGCGAGCACTGCCAGCCGTGAATTAACACCAGCGGGCGCCCGGTGCCGCGCACTTCGTAATACAAATGGGCACTGTCGGCCGTATTAAAATAACCCTGTTTCATAATTACACCTCACAATCGTAAAAATTATTGCTGCTGTAATACTTCGACGTGCGCAGCAAAAAGCCTGCCTTTAATTAATGTTTTAATGCCATAGATAAGTAACGGCAAATATGATAAAATATTTTTACAGGGCGGCTTTGCGTCCTTAAGGCGAGAAGTGTTAGCTTTAATGTTAATAACGCTCGCTAAGTGATTATGTGCGAACATAAGTCACACATCTGCTTTTAGCAGACAATTTGCAGATAATGACCCATAAAAACGGCATGAGCAGATTCGTGGCTTTTGCTATTTATGGCAGTTTGCAACTTTTTTGCGTTGTTTGGCAAGTGGTGCTGTTGGCTTCGTTTGCAGTTATAACTTACGCATATCTGCGGATTGAAGATGTTTACTGCTTTATACGACGTTGCAATTTCTTTTTGTTATAACTTACGCATATCTGCGGATTGAAGACTTTACTTTACTTTGTGTATTTTCTGCAACGAAGTTATAACTTGCGCATATCTATCTATATTTTTATTTTGAGGTAACAATGAGTATAAAAGCAATACGTTTAGAAATTGTCAAACCTTATAATGAATCTGATGCTGAAAATGTTGTAACATGGAATGAATTGGGGCAAGTTCTGCGTGATGTGCGTTATGCTTGTGCTAAAGCAGAAAATTATGCTATTACGCAAAGGTATTTATGGGAAAGATTTAAGATTGATTATAAAAATCAAAATGGAGTCTATCCGAATCCTAAAGATTTTAAAGAAAAAACAGATTTATATTCACAACTAACAGGGATGTTTCCTGATATTGCTGCAACTATTATTAATCAAACTGACCAAGTTGCAACAAGAAAATGGAATAATGAAAAGAAAGATGTTCTATCGTTAAAAAGGTCGTTAACTTCATTTAAATTAGAAGTGCCAATACCAGTACATAATAAAAGTTATAAAATTTTTAAAATCAATGAAACTGAGCGCGAAAATTATATAATCAAAGTAAATTTGTTGTCTAAAAAATCAAATAGGCAAACTAATTACAATATGCTTTTAAAGGTCAAGGATAATTCTTCAAAAACTATATTGAATAGGATTATTGCCGGAGAGTTAAAGCAAAAAGGCTTGCAGATTATAAGTAATAAGAAAAAATGGTTTTGCATAATACCGTATGATTTTACCGAGAGGAATACAGAGGTTGTTGACGGCAGAATTATGGGTATAGATTTAGGAATTGCAAAAGCCGTTTATTACGCTTTTAATGATTCGTATAAACGTGGAAGCATTGATGGCGGAGAGATAGAGCGTTTCCGTAAATCAGTACGTGCAAGGCGTATCACAATACAAAATCAAGGTAAATATTGTGGCGATGGCAGAATTGGTCATGGAGTAAAACGGCGTTTAAAGCCGGTTGAAATACTGCGTGAAAAAGAAAAGAATTTTAGAAACTTAATTAACCACCGTTATGCCCGTCATCTTGTAGAGATTGCCGTAAAGAATAAATGCGCCGTTATACAAATGGAAGATTTAACAGGAATTACAAAAGATAATGCCTTTTTAAAGGACTGGCCATATTATGATTTACAGCAAAAAATAAAAGAAAAAGCAGCTGAATACGGAATTTTATTTAAGACGATTAATCCATATAAAACAAGCCAGCGTTGCTCGCGCTGCGGTTATATAGATAGAGAAAACCGTCCGGAACAATCTGTATTTGTTTGCCAAAATTGTGGTTATGGATCTTTGTATCTTTGTGAAAATTGCAACAAAGAACAAAATCATGCTGGAATATGTGATACTTGTGGAGGAAAAACAAATTTAATTACTGTTAATGCAGATTACAATGCTGCCAAAAATATAGCAACTGAAAATATCGAAGAAATTATCAAAAAAGAAATGGGTAAAGAGTATAATCCACCTAAATAAAACAAAAAGGCATGGACGTAAAATCCATGCCTGAATTTTTAACTTGCTGTATTAATGTACCAATTTAACGCCGGTGCGCGCTTCAATATCTTTTTCGCCCTTGTCTACAAGGAAGGAAACTACGGCGTCGCCGGTGATGTTAACGCAGGTACGCGGCATATCAAGGATACGGTCGATACCGGCTATAAGGGCAGAGCCTTCAAGCGGCAGGCCAACGGCGGTTAAAATCATGGTAAGCATGATAAACCCTGCGCTAGGTACGCCTGCGGTGCCGATAGATGCCAGTGTGCCGGTAAGCACGATGGTAAGCATCTGGGCAGAGTTAAGGTCTACGCCGTAAAGCTGGGCAACAAACAAAGCGCATACGCCCTGGTAAACAGCGGTGCCGTCCATATTAATGGTTGCGCCGAGCGGCAGCACAAAGCTGGAAACTTCTTTGGAAACGCCCATTTTCTGCACGCAGGCAAGGTTTACCGGTAAAGTACCGTTGGACGAGCAGCTTGTAAAAGCAAGCAGCTGCGCCGGTGCAAGGCCTTTAAAGAATTTAAGCGGGCTGAATTTGCCGATAACTTTCAGCATGCCGCCATATACAAATACAGCGTGCAAAAAGCAGCCAAGGTAAACGGCAACGATAACTTTTAACAGCGGCAGCAGCACGGCCGGGCCGTTGGAAGCAACTACCGGGGTAATCAGGCCGAATACGCCAATGGGGGCAAAGTCCATAATAATGCCTACAATTTTGTAGGATACTTCGGCAAGGCCGTTAATGGTGTTTTTAAAAGTATCGGCAGGTTCGCCAACCATGGAAATGCCAAGGCCGAGGAACAGTGCAAAAACGATAATTTGCAGCATATCTGCTTTAAGCATGGATTCTATCGGGTTGGTGGGGAAAATATTAACAATAACCTGCATTAAAGGCGGCGCGTCTTTGGCGGATGCAACAAGCCCTTCGGCGGGCAGGTTCATGCCTGCGCCCGGTTCAATTACACTGCCTAAAATAAGGCCCAGCACAATTGCAAAAGCCGTTGTTACAAGGTAGTAAATAACGGTTTTCATACCGATGCGGCGGATTTTTTTAATATCGCCCAGGCTGCACATGCCCATAACGAGCGAAGCGAAAACCATCGGCACGATTGTCATTTTAATCATGTTCATAAAAATAGCGCCGAAGGGGGCAATCCACGTTTTGGCAAATTCGGCCCCATCTGCGCCAAGCAGCAGCCCGGCAACAATGCCAAGCACCAGTGCTGCCATAATTCTTGTTGATAACTTCATTATAAAGCCTCCTAAATATGTAAAAAATATATTATAACAAATTTGTATTATATCAAAAAAATAATAAAAAACAAAATTGTATACAATATTTTTGATAGAGGAAGCCAAAATGAAAAAAGCCGCCGGAGCGGCATTTTAATTTTGTTTGAAGCGGTGCAGCGATTTAATTGCCAGCATACTGCCAAACCAGGCCGTAACAATGCCGCCCAAAACATCAAGCGGGTAATGCACGCCGAGGTAGAGGCGCGAAAAGGCAACCATTACAGCCAGCAGCGTAATGGGCAGGCCGAAAAATTTGGGCAGCAGTTTGTAATATACAAAGGCGCAGGCAAAGGCGGCGGTGGTGTGCCCGGAAGGAAAGGAGTAGCCCGAAGCGTGCGTAATGAGCGGAATAATCTGCGGCAGTACCTCAAACGGGCGCGGACGCATAACGGCGTTTTTTAAAATAACGTTGCTGATAAACGTGCTTAACACAAGTGCGGCAATGGCGGTTATGCCTGCGGTGCGCGTTTTGGAATTAAGGGCAAGAAGAATGCCGGTAAAAATCCAAAACCAGCCCAAATCGCCCAAAAAGCTGATGCCGCGCCAGAAGCTGTGCAGCGGTTCATAACGCAAAGCATCCTGTATGTAAAGCAAAAGGCGTGTGTCAAGTTCTGCCAGGTAAGCCATCATCCTTTCCTCCTTTCCGGCTGCGCCTTGTTTTTATTTTTCTTTATTATAAGTTTAACATAGAGGGATTAAAATAAGATGAGAGGGGGAGGGAAAAGATGGTTTTTTATTTGGTAATTTTCTTTGTATTTACAATATTGCATTTTTATTTAATTTTTCCTTCATCTTCATTCTTTTGAATGAGCAAAAGAATGAAGCAAGAAAACTCACGCGGCTGAAAAAATTTAAACGCGGCACACCGAAAGCAATAAAATTTTCCACGGAACTCGCTTTGCTCAAACACCGGGAAAATTTTATTGCTTTTCAGTAAATACCGCTAAATTTTTAATGCCGCGATTGCACTTAACCCGTACTTTTTAATTTAGTATATTTTGCTGTTGTATCGTATTTTTCAAATGACTAATATAAAAAATATGGAACTTATAAATTTGTACTATTAAAACCTTCGGTAACAGTGCTATGTTAATAACAATTTGCCAAAAGTACGAATTTGGGCAGAGCGCGACTTTCAAAAAACAGGCGAAAACTTTAAATAAAAGGCACTTGCAGCATTTGCCGGAGGATGTCTGAGCGCAGCGAGTTTCCGCAGGCGCTGCAAGTGGCAAACTTATTTGGTACTGAGCCGTTCAGTTTTTTGAGGAGCGAAACTTTCTTGGTTCGTTCTTTGGTTACAAAGAATGAACATGAGTAATAAAGTAAATTATAATGATAAACCTTTAATCAAAGACAAATTGTAAATGATAAATATGATATAAAAAGTAAATTAGAAATAATAAAGTACAATTAAAGACAAAACGTAGATAAAAACTACAACCCTACGCTCAAAAATAAAAAATAAAATGCAGGTATTTTTTGCCTGCATATTGAATTATTACACGTTGAGTCTTACGGAAAGAGGTGAGATTATGCTTTTAGGTATAGATGTTGGCGGCACTTTTACGGATGCCGTTTTGGTAGATAACGGTGTTGTGCATGCGCAGGCCAAGCGCCCTACAACGCACGGCGAGGTGCTGCGCGGCATACTGGCGGCGCTGGATGCCGTTATGGACGGCGCGGACGCGGCAAAGATTGAGCGTGTGGTTATAAGCAGCACCATTGTTACCAATGCGCTTACGGAAGGTAAGACGCAGCCGGTATTTTTGGCAGTAATGACCGGCCCCGGCATGAACGTAAAGGGGTGCTTTCCGGTAGAGCCGTATCTGGTAAGCGGCTATGTTGACCACCGCGGCAAAATTGCGGCGCGTACCGAGTTTAACAAACACTACGGGCTTTTGGATAAACCTTCCGGCGTGCAGGCTGCGGCGGTAAGCGGTAAATTTGCTGCGCGTAACCCTGAAAACGAATATGTGCTGGCGCACGAATTAAAAAAGAGCGGTTATAAAAAAGTATTTTTGGGTTCGGAACTCAGCGGTGAGCTGAATTTTATACGCCGCACCAACAGCGCGTATTTTGCGGCGGCAGTGGATAAAACCTTTGAAGCTTTCGGCAAGCAGGTGGAATGGGCGCTGAAGGAGCGCAATATTACCGCGCCGGTGCAGATTTTAAAGGCCGACGGCGGTACGCTGCCTTTGGAGGCGGCGCTTAAACAGCCTGTTGAAGCGGTATTTACGGGCCCGGCGGCAAGCGTGCTGGGCATTGAAGCGCTTGGCGCAGCACCGGAGGGCAAGTGCATTTCGCTTGATGTTGGCGGCACTACAACCGATATTGCCTTTTGGGATAACGGCGAGCCGCTTTTGGCGAAAAAAGGCGCAATGATTGGCAAATACCCGACAGCGGTGCGTTCTTTCCATATGCGCAGCGTTGGTATTGGCGGCGACAGCGCTATAACCAAACTGCCGCAGGGCTTTAAGGTTGGGCCGGAACGTGCCGGGCGCGCGGCAGCGTTAGGCGGCGCGGCGGCAACTTTGGCTGACGCGCTGATTGTGCTGGGGCTTGCTTCGTTTGGCGATGCCGGTGCTTCCTTTAAGGCTTTGGGCGCGTTGTGCCACGAAGGCGAATCGCCTGAGATGGCGGCGCAGGCTGTTTTGGACGCGGCACTGGACGTTATTGAAAACGCCATTAAAGATATGCTGCATGAGTGGAGCATTCAGCCTGTTTACACGGTAAGCGATGTTTTAAGCGGCAGCGATTTTGTTCCGCAGCAGCTTGTAGGTGTTGGCGGCGGTGCGCCGGGGCTTATTCACGCGCTTGGCAGACGCATGGGGCTGCCGGTTGTAATTCCGCCCGGCGGCATGGTGGCAAACGCCATCGGTGCTGCACTGGCACGGCCGACAGTGGCGGCAAGCCTGCGCGCCGATACTACCGAAGGTTATTATTTAATTCCGGAAAGCGGCAAACGGGAACGCCTGCCCAAACGTTTTAACATGCAGGCGGCAGAAGAAATTTTAAGTGCCTGGCTGCACGAAAAAGCAGGCGGCTGGCAGATGGAAAGCAGTGAAACCGAAGTTATCAGCCGCGAATATTTCCGCACGGTGCACGGCTATTATGATACCGGCGAAATTATTTACCTGCGCATGCAGCTTAAACCCGGCATTTTGTATAAAATTACCGGCAGGGAGGTGGCATTTTGAAACAGGCAAATTTAGGACTGATATTTTTCCCGGCTTTTGACTGGATGATCAGCCCCGGGCACCCGGAGCGCCAGGAAAGGCTGTTATATACGCGCGACCAGCTGACGGAAGAAGGGCTGTTTGACCGCCCGGAAATACGCGAATACCGCCTGCGCATGGCGGAAATTAACGATTTGCAGCGCGCCCACGTTGGTGTGCCTTCAATAGCAAAGCTGATTACGCCTGCACATCTTGCCTCTGCCGGAGGGTGCATGACGGCGGCCGACGCTGTAATGAGCGGCGAAGTTAAGCGTGCGTTTGCGCTTGTACGCCCGCCGGGACACCACGCCATGCGTATTGTGCATGGCATCCGCGGTTTTTGTACCATTAATATTGAAGCCGTAATGGTTGAATATTTACGGAGCCGCTACGGCATTAAAAAAATTGCCGTTGTCGATACGGACGTGCACCACGGCGACGGCAGCCAGGATATTTTTTACCACGACCCCAACGTGCTTTATATTTCGTTCCATCAGGACGGGCGCACGCTGTACCCGGGCACGGGCTTCCCGGATGAAGCAGGCAGCCCGGCGGCGTGGGGCTATAACATCAACCTGCCGCTTTTACCCGGCAGCGGCGATAAGGAAATACACCGCCTGTTTGACGGGCTGATAAAACCTATTCTTGACGATTTTGAACCGGAACTCATCATTAATTCTGCCGGGCAGGATAACCATTTCAGCGACCCGCTCGCTTCCATGAGCGTTACGGCACACGGCTATGCGGTACTGGCAGATAAGTTAAAGGCGGATATTGCCGTTTTGGAAGGCGGCTATTCTATCGAAGCGGCGCTGCCTTATGTTAACACCGGCATAATTCTTGCCATGGCAGAGATGGATTACAGCAAGGTTATTGAGCCGGACATCAGCGCCCTGCGCAGGCCCGACCCGCGCTGCATGACGCGCGTGGAGCAGCTTATTGAGCAGGTGGGCAACATCTGGCGTACGCGCAGGGAAGTAGGCAGAATGCTGCTGGATAAATGCGGCGGTAAATGGCAGCGGCGCAAAGGAATTTATTATGACGAGGAAGGCATACGCGAGGAGCAGCTGGAAACGGCGCACTACTGTAAAAACTGCAGCGGTTATATAACTGTTGCCACTAATGCGCGCGGCACCCGTTACGGCGACCAGAGCGCTTATGTGGTATGCCTTTTGGGCGATACCTGTGAAAACTGTAAAAAAGCGGCTTATGATGACGCACTGCGCGCCAAGCAAAGCTGTGAATATAAATATATTTTACTGCAGCACCCCGATACGGGCGTTGTGGAAACAATTTAACGGAAGATTGGAGTTTATAAAGTGAAAGAAATTGTAATAGCTACAAGCAACCCGGGCAAACTGGAAGAATTTAAGGAAATGTTAAAAGATATGGAGGTTGAACTGCATTATCTTGCCGAATGGCCCGGCATTGAAGCGCCGGAAGAAAACGGTCGTACTTTTGCCGCCAATGCGCGTTTAAAAGCAACGTACTATGCCAAGGCAACCGGCATGACCTGCATTGCCGATGACAGCGGGCTTGAAGTGCAGGCGCTGGACGGCGAACCTGGCGTACGCAGCGCGCGCTACGCCGGCGAGAAGGCAACCGACAAGGAAAACAACGATTTACTTTTGGCAAACATGAAATTGCAGGTTAAACGCACCTGCCGTTTCCGCTGCGCTTTGTGCGTGGCTGACGCCTCTGGCAAGGTGCTTGTGGAAACGGACGGCATCTGTGAAGGCATGCTGCTGCACGAGCCTTTGGGCAATAACGGCTTCGGGTATGACCCGCTGTTTTGGTCTACCGAGCTGCACATGGGCCTTGGCGAAGCAACGCCGGAAGAAAAAAATAAAATCAGCCACCGCGGCAAAGCCGTTAAAAAACTTATTGCCAACTGGAAGAAAATAAAATGAAAATAGGTTTAACCGGAGATACTCACGGAAGCATGCAGAACCTGCGCCGCGTTATTGCCGCTGCCCCGCCGGTTGAACAGTGGCTGCATACCGGCGATTACGCGCGTGACAGCCTGTACCTTAAAAGCCAGACCGGGCTAGAAGTAACGGCTGTGTGCGGCAACTGCGACGCGGGCGAAACGGATTTTAACGTAGACGAATTTTTATATTTGCAGGGCTTTAACATCTGGCTGGCTCACGGTCACCGCTATCTGCACGGCGGCAGCCCGCAGGAACTGGTGTGGTGGGCGCACCGCCTGGAGGCGGATATTGTTGTTTTCGGCCATACGCATGTGCCGCTTGTAAAATGGTACGGCGATGTGCTTTTGGTTAACCCCGGCAGCCCTTCGCGCCCGCGCAGCATGGACGGGCCTACCTTTGGCGTGCTGACGCTTAACGAAGGTGAAAAACCGTCCGCAGAAATAATACGCCTTGCAAAGCCGTAAATTAAATGCTTGCTCTTTTAAAAACAAAGTGTATAATATAAATATATAGTATACACTAAATAAAAACAGAGGGGAGTAATTTGTTATGTCTTTTGTAGAAGATGCGTTGAAGTTTCATGCTGAACATAATGGCATGCTTGCCGTGGCAAGCAAGGTGCCGCTTAATAACCGCGAGGATTTGGCGCTGGCTTATACGCCGGGCGTTGCCGAACCCTGCAAAGTCATTAAGGAAAATAAAGAACTTTCGTTTGAATATACCTGCCGCGGCAACACGGTTGCCATTGTAAGCGACGGCACGCGCGTGCTGGGGCTTGGCGATATAGGCCCGGAAGCGGCAATGCCTGTTATGGAAGGCAAGGCAGTGCTGTTTAAAACCTTTGGCGATGTTGACGCCATTCCTATCTGCATTGACACCAAAGACCCGGAAGAAATTATTGAAACGGTACGCCGTTTGCAGCCGACTTTTGCAGGCATTAACCTTGAAGATTTTTCTTCGCCGAAATGCTATGAAATTGAAGACCGCCTGCGCGAAATCTGCGACATTCCGGTATTCCACGACGACCAGCACGGCACTGCTATTGCGTGCCTTTCTGCCGTTATGGGCGCTTTGCGTTATGTAAAAAAAGATATTAAAGACGTTAAAGTTGTTGTAAACGGCTGCGGTGCTGCAGGTTCTGCCATCGGCAGGCTGTTTGTAAGCATGGGCTTTCCGAATGTAATTATGGTGGAACGTGTGGGCGCTTTGTATAAAGGCATTGATGCCAAGCTGGATAAAATTCAGCGTTACCTTTCGGAAGTTACCAACCCGAACATGGAAAAGGGCACGCTGGCAGAGGTTGCCAAAGGCGCGGACATTCTTGTAGGCGTATCCGGCCCGAACCTGTTTACCAAAGAAATTATTGCCGGCATGGCAGATAAAGCCATTGTTTTTGGGCTTGCCAACCCTGTGCCGGAAACAAGCTATGACGCTGCCATTGCCGCAGGTGCGGCAGTTGCCGGTACCGGACGCAGCGACAGCCCGAACCAGGTTAACAATGTAACGGTGTTCCCGGGCGTGTTCCGCGGCGCCATTGACGTGCGTGCAAGAGCTATTAACGAAGAAATGAAAGTTGCGGCGGTTTACGCCATTGCCAACCTTATTGACGAAAAAGACCTGCGCGCAGATTACGTTGTGCCTGATGCTTTTGACCCGCGCGTTGCGCCTGCCGTTGCTGCAGCGGTTGCCAAAGCCGCTATGGAAACCGGCGTAGCCCGCGTAAAAGTTGACCCTGAAGTTGTACGCGCCAATGCTTTAAAACGCATTGGCAGATAAGGAGCGGCCATGCGCGAATTAAACATTAAAGAAATTACGGCAGCCGTTGCCAAACTGTGCTGCGACGCCTGCTACTATCTGCCGCAGGATTTGCTGGAAAAATTTAAAGCCTCCCGCGATACGGAAGAATCGCCGTTAGGCAGGGAGGTTTTGGAAACCATTATTGAAAATGCGGAACTTGCCGCACGTAAAGATGTGCCCCTGTGCCAGGATACCGGGCTTGCAGTGGTGTTTCTGGAAATTGGGCAGGAAGTACATTTTACCGGCGGCGCATTGGAAGAAGCCGTTAACGCCGGTGTGGCAGAAGGCTACACCAAGGGCTATCTGCGCAAATCTTCCGTTGATGACCCGCTGTTTGAACGCAAAAACACGCAGGATAACACGCCTGCCATTATTCATACCCGCCTTGTGCCGGGCGATAAAGTAAAAATTACCGTTGCACCCAAAGGCTGCGGCAGCGAAAACATGGGCGCCATGAAAATGTTAAAGCCTGCCGACGGAGTGCAGGGCGTAATTGATTTTGTGCTTGATACCGTGCGCAAAGCAGGCCCGAACCCCTGCCCGCCGGTAACGGTTGGCATCGGTATCGGCGGCAATATGGAAAAATGCGCGCTTCTGGCCAAATATTCGCTGACGCGCCCCATCGGTGAGCATAACAGCGACGAACGCTATGCAAAACTGGAAGAAGAACTTTTAGAGCGCATTAATAAAACCGGCATCGGCCCTGCGGGGCTTGGCGGCACAACCACTGCCGCTGCCGTAAATATCGAGTACGCACCGACGCATATCGGCGCGCTGCCGGTGGCCGTAAACCTTAACTGCCACGCTGCACGCCGCGCGTATGCCGTATTGTAAGGGGGCGCAGAAATGACAGACGCAAAAATTAAACACATTACCACGCCCTTAACGGCAGAAACCATAAAAGACCTGCACGCCGGTGACGTTGTGCGCATAACCGGCCCTGTTTACACCGCGCGCGATGCTGCGCACAAACGCATGACGGAAGCAATGGCCGAAGGCAGGCCGCTGCCGTTTGACATTAAGGGGCAGGTTGTTTATTACGTTGGCCCTTCGCCAACCAAACCGGGCGAAATTGTTGGCAGTGCCGGGCCGACCACCAGCGGGCGCATGGATAAATATACGCCGGCGCTGATTGCCGAAGGCATGCGCGGCATGATTGGCAAAGGCCTGCGCGGCAAAGAAGTTGTTGAAGCCTGCGTTAAATACGGCGCAGTGTATTTTGTAGCCGTTGGCGGTGCGGCGGCGGTAATTTCCCAGTCCATTAAAGGCGAAGAAATGATTGCCTATGAAGATTTGGGGCCGGAAGCCATCCGCCGTTACGAGGTGGAGGATTTTCCTGCTATTGTGTGCATAGATGCCGAAGGCAACGATTTTTACAAAGTCGGCATTGCCAAATACAGCAAGGAATAACAGCATATTAAACAATAAACCGGCTTTGGCCGGTTTTTGTTTTTGCGTAAATTAAGCGCGCCAATAAAATGTTAATTTATTTACAATTTGCAGTAAAATTTGCTGCGCGCAGCATAAAGCGTAAATAAAGCTGCAAAAATTGTAAAATTTTGTTGACAATATCTTGCGATTGCTGTATTATAATTTCATCTTAACAAACACACTCTTATCGAGAGCGGTTGAGGGACAGGCCCAATGAAACCCGGCAACCAGGCTGTGCCATGGTGCTAACTCCTGATAGATGAGAGGAAAGTAAAGTATATGCTCTTTCCTCGGAAAGAGCTTTTTTATTGCTTTCGTTATTGCCAGTAAGTAGTGTGTAAAATTTAAAAGGAGAGATGTAAAGATGAAAAAAATCCTGTTAGTCCTTTGCTCCGTTTTGGTGCTGGCTCTTTTAATTGCCGGCTGCGGCGGCAGCGAAATCAAATCCGAAGGCGGCAAAACCGTGCTGAAAGTTGGCGCAACCCCGGTGCCCCATGCAGAACTTTTGAACTTTGTTAAACCGCAGCTTGCCAAAGAAGGCGTTGACCTGCAAATTATCGAGTTCAGCGATTATGTAAAACCGAACCTTTCTTTAAATGACAAGGAAATTGACGCTAACTTCTTCCAGCATATTCCTTATCTTGAAGAATTTGCCAAAGAACGCAACATGCCGCTTGTTACCTTAACCAAAGTACATATCGAGCCTATGGGCATTTATTCCACAAAATACAAATCTCTTGACGAACTGCCGCAGGGCGCAAAAATTGCCATTCCTAACGACCCGACCAACGGCGGCCGCGCATTAATGCTTCTGCAGAGCGCAGGCATTTTGAAACTTAAAGACGGCGTAACCATTACCGCAACCCCCGGCGACATTGTAGACAACCCCAAAAACATTGAAATTGTGGAAATCGAAGCAGCTCTCCTGCCGCGTTCCATGAACGATGTTGATTATTCCGTAATCAACTCCAACTTTGCAATGGAAGCAAAACTGAACCCGGTTAAAGATTCTCTCTTTACCGAACCTAAAGAATCTCCGTACGCTAACGTAGTTGCAATCCGCAAAGGCGATGAAAACCGCCCCGAACTGCAAAAACTGGCTAAAGCCCTTACCAGCCCCGAAGTTAAAAAATTCATTGAAGAAACCTACAAAGGCGCTGTTGTACCGGCATTTTAATTGCTGTTAAAACTTTAAAAGTTAATAAGCTAAACCGTACAATAAAAATCCCACGGAATTTTTCGTGGGATTTTTGCGTATATGGGATTTATTAATTTGCATCTTGGTTGTTTGTTTTGAACAGCAATGACAGGAGGCGTGCCGTTTGTGTAATCAGGTCTTTTTCGCTTTCCGTCCAGCTGTGCGGCATGCCAAGGGATACAAAGGTGAGTACGTATTCTGCTTTGCCGCCGCACATAATGGTTTTGCTTAAATAAGCCTTAACACCAAGCTCGTCTAATTTATCTTTATATACTTTTGGCAAAATGCCGGTGTTGCCGCACTGGTTTAAACCGTGGCTGTTAAAGCGCCTGGCAATGTCTTCCGGCGTACATTTTAAAATATTTACAAAACCGTCGCTGCCGTTAAAATATTTTGCCACTATCGGCATATATTCGCCGCTGCGGCTGATATCTTTAATAAAGGCGCCGGAAATTTGTGCCATGCTGCAGCAAAGTTTTAAAAGTTTAACTGCGGCAGTTTTTTCGTCATGCTGCTCAATAATTTTAAGCGCCGTTTTAAAGTACAGGTCCATGGGTATCTGGGCATTTTCTATTTCGCTGTAATCAAGCAGCGTGCCATAGTTAAATTCGTTCTGGTCGGGCAAAAGCGGCGCTATGGAGCAGATAAAATAATCATCAGGGCCGTCGGTTGCTGTAAACTGCCCGCGCTCTAATACCCAAATGGCGGTGCCGTCCTTACGCAGCAGGCGGTAGTTAATGGTGTAGGGCACTTCGCCGCAGTGCGCAGACATAATGCGTTTTACTTTTGGCAGGTCGGCTGCATAAATCATATTTTTAATATCGCCGCCGGTGGCAATCAGCATTTCTGTCATACTTTTATAACCGGCCAGTTTGTACAAAGCTTTATTAATGTACACTGCCGGATAATTTTTTTGCGCCAGGCAGCATTTTAAACCGTTGGGTGTGTTGGCTGCAACGAATGAGGGCGTACCAGGTTTTTCCATTTGCAGTTCGTTTTTATAAAACTCGGTGCTGCCTTTGGCAACCGGGTATACTTCGCCCGGGTTAAGTTCGTTCCATGCCGCTGAGAAATGAAGATGTACTATTTTTAACCCGTCATTTTCTTTGCGGATAACAAAAGTAAAACGTGCTGTTTCGTTAAGTAAAAGGCCGGTTTGCGGTTGGGACTTTATGCTGCATGCAACAAAAACAATGCAGAAGTCTTGGCTCTCAAACAATACCTGCGAGTGCATGTCTTCGATAATATTTTGCGGAATATCGTCAACGCGGCGGATAAAGGTATTAAAAACATCATTATAAGTAGGGTAAATTTCCTCTTTACCCCAGCCAATCCAACTGCTGCAGGTGTTGGAGAAAAATTGCAGAACTTTTTCGGTGCTGCCGTCTACAAAATAAGTAATTAAGGCCTGTTCTGCAAGTTTTATTGCTTCGCGGCTAAAATTATTTCTGGTAGTTTTATCCATTGTTCCGGTTCTCCGTTTCTGGGGTATATTTTAAGGAATAACCCTTACCGTGAATATTGGCAAGCTGAAGGTACGGCAAATCGTTAAGGCGCAGTTTATGTCGCAGCTTGCTGATGTGTACGCCCAGCACGCGGCTGGTATATTGCAGTTCGTCCGTTTCGTACATCCGCAGGTACAGTTCTTCGCTTGCAATAATCTGGTTAAGCTTGTTAATAAACAGCATCAGCAGTTTAAACTCCGTCGATGTCAGCGGCACAAACTCATCGCCAAACATTACCTGGTTGTTCTGCGGGTAAATTTTAAGCGGCCCCAGCGTGATAAACTGCACGCTTTCCTGCCCGGTGTTTAAATTAAGCAATCTTAAAAAGTTGCGCAGGCGGTAATAAAATTCGCGGTTGCCGCAGGGCAAACGCAAAACACTGTCCGCTCCGTTTTTAAAAGCCAGTACAGCAACTTCTTTGTCCACCCCCCCGTCACAGATAGCCATAACGGATAGACTTGGCGATAAGTGCCGCGCAAATTTTAAAAAGTTCTGTTCCATATCCGAACATTCTACAATAAAAACACTGCTGCGGTGCTGCGCAAAATACGCCAGCGCTTCTTCCGTGCTGCCGGTTATTTTAAAGCGGTAACCGTACAGCGTGCAGTAATAAAATAAATCTGTGAATGTTTTGTTGTCATTGGTAAGCGCAATGATGCTTTGCAACGTCAGCCACCTCAACATTTATTCGTAAAATTATAAAACAATTAAAATACATCGCTTTATATATAGTTTAATACATTTTGTGTAATTTTGTAAACAATTGTTACGCCATAAAAGTGCAAATAAAACATTTGCACTTTGTCAAAAGCAAATATGCTAAAATTAATATGAATAATAATGGATTGCTACGCAAAAAATTAAATTGCTAAATCAGTAAAACTGATAGAAAAGAGGTACGGCTATGGCTACCAGAAAAGTTGCAAAAATAATTACCGGCCTGTTGCTGGCAGGCATTATCACCGCACCGGCGGCTTATGCTTATGACGTTAACAACCCGCCGCCGCAGTACGGCACCAATGACCCGGGCGTGCAGCTTAACCGCACGCGCGAATACATGGAACGCCAGCGCGTTGCACGCCAGATTGCCGAAGACCGTGCCAAACAGCGCGCCGAGGTTGAAGGCAGCGGACAGGAACAGCAGCAGGCACCGGAAAATGCTGTTAAATTTGTATTGAACGATGTAAAAATAGATAAGAGCGAAGTACTTTCCGAAACGGAAATTAAAGAAATTACCGGCAAATATATTGGGCAGGAAGTTACACTGCAGAACCTGTATGACATTGTAAACAGTATTAACGAACTGTACAGCGAAAAAGGTTATTTAACCTGCCGGGCTTATCTGCCGCCGCAAACCATTAAAGGCGGCGTGGTGGAAATTAAAATTATTGAAGGCAAAACCGGCAATGTGCATATAAGCGGCAACGAAACCACCCGTGATGATTATATTGCCGGGCGCATCGGGCTTGACCGCGGCAGCATCAATAATATTAATGAATTAAATGATGACCTTCTGCGTTTTAACGCCACCAATGATGTACAGCTGCGCATTACCATGTACGCTGGCGCAGAACCGGGAACTACGGACTATGTAATATCGGCTTATGAACCACAGAAAAATTATATAAATGTATATGTCGATAACGCCGGCAGCGAATCGAGCGGCGAGTGGCGCGAAGGCCTGTTCTGGACGGACCGCAGCTTAACCGGCAGACGCGACATGCTGACGATGAGCGGCATGCGCAGCGACGGTACAAAGTCTTTCAGTGCTATGTACACAGTGCCGTTAGGGCGCAGCGGAACCAAACTGGGCCTTACTTACAGCACCAACAGTGTAAAAATTACGGATGGCGAACTGGAAGATTTGGATATTAAAGGCCATTCCAACGCATATGGTGTTTCGCTTATTCAGCCGCTGGTGGTTACGGATACCCTGCGTACGGAAGCAACTTTGGATTACGGCTACCAAAATTCACAAACCGACTTTTTGGGAATTCACTGGGTTGATGATACTGTAAAATCTTACACCGCAGGCTTCAGCATGACTAACTACGGTGCAAGCAGCATCATTTACCAAAAGCATAACTTCCGTATCGGCGACAGCGAAGATATTGCCGGTGAAAACGAAAACTTTTCCAAATATTTTTTTAACGGCTTCTGGCAAAAAGCGTACAGCGCCGGGCAAATGTTAAGCGCAAGGCTTGATGCACAGTGGAGCCCGGACGATTACCTTACAAGCGCCGAACAGTTTTATATCGGCGGCATGTACAGCGTACGCGGATATGAAGAAAGCTATCTCGGCGGCGACAGCGGTTACAGCGCAAGTTTGGAATACAGCGTGCCGCTTGACAAAGCTAAAACAACATCGGCCTTTTGCTTTTTTGATTATGGTGCAGTTTACGGCGACAGCGCTTTTGATGACCATGTGCTGGCAGGTACCGGCATAGGCATTAAAAGCACAATCGACCGCAAAATATATACAAGTTTAACGCTCGGCATACCGCTGATGCGTGATATTAACGGAGATGAAGTTGATAAAACCCGCATACATTTTATGCTTAACGGTCAGTTTTAACAGGGGGGCGGGCTTATGAGCAGCAAGAGAAAATTTAACCGCAAAAGTAAATATACCTTAAGCCAGAAAATCATCTCTGCCGTAACGGCGGCCGGCTTTATTATGCAGCCTTTTACGGCTTTTGCCGGAGAAATTGTTAAACCGGGCGGCGAAAACCTTATTAAAGATAATGTAGCAAACATTTGGGCAGACAGAGTTGTTGATAAAACGGCAATCAATGTATTTAACAAATTTAATCTTAGTGCCAATGAAATTGCCAACATGTATTTTGGTTTAAAGGGTACTAATCATAATTCCACTAACCTTGTTAACTTTGTAAATGACCGTATTGATATTAACGGTACTGTTAATGCAATTCAAAACAGCCAAATTGGCGGCAATCTGTTCTTCTTAAGTAAGGAGGGTATGGCGGTCGGCAAATCCGGCGTTATCAACACCGGTTCGCTGTATGTAATGACGCCGACGCCTGACTTTATGGAAGCTGTCCAAACTGTTGGTACTGAGGCTCCGGCTGAAGATGCGAATAAATACCTTGGCTATATTACTAATATTACAGACCCCACTAAAGCTAATGCTTGGGAGATAATTCCTGTTAACACCAGCGGCACCATTACCGTACTTGGCAAGGTTAATGCTACCAACGAAGTACAAATGCGTGCGGCTAAAATCGGCGTAGGCAAAAATGTCAGCGGCGAACTTAAGGACGATGAAGGCACTGTCATTATGGAAGCCAATGCTGCTAATAAAGAAGCTTATATTAAAACCGGCATAACTAATTTTGCTGATATTGTTAATATTAAAAATACTGATGGTACAGCTAGTATTACTGAATCCGGATTAACCGGTGATTTGCAAGCAACACAAACCGGCAACGGCGATATTGTGCTGTCCGCTTATGTTGATGCTTCTAATGATAAAAATGAAATAGAAAAATTGCCGGTTATTGGTGGAACAACACTTGGTACTACAGCTGAATCGGTAGAAAATACTTTTACAGAACAGGAATTTGCTGCTTCTGTAGATATTTATGGTGAAGTTAATGCAACAGGCAAAGCTGATATCAGTGCAGCCGCAATTAACAGCAATGCAGATTTTGATGAAACGTTAAATGACTACAAAGCTAACAATAATGATGTTGCACAGCTGGCAACCGTTAAAGCAGATGTTAATATCGGTGGTACGGTAAAAGCTGCTGACGATGTAAATATTAAGGCCGAAGCTGTTAACCGTTATGTTGATAATACTGGCGGTTTTGCGAAAGCTTTAAGTGTTGGTATAAGCTCTGGAACTCCGCTTACTGGCGATGTGGCATATTCTGTTTTAGATACTGAAGCCAATGTTAATGTAGCTTCCGGCGCAAATGTTGAAAGTGAAAATGGCAGCGTTGATATTGATGCCAAGGCAGAAACTCTTGCTGCTTCTGCTGCTTCCACTACAGGTTTAAAATTTAAAGCTGCCGGCGGATTAACTGGTGCTAATGTTCCGGCAACAGCGGTTGTATATACAGGTGTTGACAATAAGGCCAATGTTACTGTTGAAGGCAACATTGAAGCAGGCAACGATATTAGCATTGATGCCGATGCCGATATGAAGGTTGAAGCCGATAACAAAATGAGTTTGAAGGGTAAGATGGCCAACCAGTTTGTTGTTGGTGTAACTGTTGCAGGTGCTGAAAACAGTGCATCTGTAGATATTAAAGGTAGCGGTAATAAAGTAAGCGCTGGTAATGATTTAAGCGTAAACGCCAAAGCAGACAGCGATTTTACCTCCAATACTTCTATTAAAGCTCCGGAGGCTTCGGCTATAACTGTTGCTGTTAACGTAACGGATTTTAACAGTAATGCAAATGTAAATGTAAATACTGATTTAACGGCAGGCAACAACTTAAATGTTGAGGCCGATAATACCATTGTTTCTGATAATGTTAATGCCGAAACAAAATTAGGCAGCAATAAATATATTTCTGCTGCAACGCAGGTTGTTACAACTAATGCCGAAGGCAAAATTACAGAAGTTAAAAATTTTATTAATGGTCTTAAAACTAAACTGGGTTTTGAAGCAGGTGGAAGTGATGATGTTAAAACTCAGCTTCAGCTTAGTGAAATTTTAAAAGCCGGTGCAACCGTAACTTACAGCGGGCAAGAACATAAAAGCGGTGTAAATATTGGCAAAAACGGCAGCCTTACTGCTCAAAACGGTATGCTCGACGTTAATGCGGAAACTTTGATTGAAGATGCGCATATTGCTGCAACGGGAACAACGTATTCTTATAACGATGCTTATCCGGCAGGGGCAACTCTTAATGCATCCGTGCTTGTAAATAATATGGATAACAGCTCCTCTGTTGTAGTGGCAGACCGCGATGCAGCAAGTACTGAGCCTGCGTTAAGCGGTAAAACTGGTGTTGATGTTAACGCTTCCGTGCGTTTTGAATATAACCGTATTAAAAATATGATTCAGGACGTTAAAGATGCGTATAATCAGATTGAAAAAGCAACTGAAAGTCTTGGCGGTGCAATTAAAACAGACTTTGTTAATTTCTTAGGTACCCTTCAAACACAAATTACAAGTTGGGAAATAGCTTTTGCAACTGCTAATGAAACACTTGCTACCAGCGATAGTGGTGTGTTGTCCATTGGTGATGCGGCTACAGCCGGTTATGACATTTTAAATGCGTTAAATAAATTAAATACCATGCTTGACAGCCCTAACGGCAGCGAAGTAGCTGATGCAACCAAGGCATCCATTCAGGGCGCCAGCGATTTGCTTTCGAGTGCGCTTGCTTTTATTGACCCTAACAGTTATGGTAATTTTGCAGCTTCCAGTGCTTCCAAGGGCAGCAGTGGAAACCAAAGCACAGTTGGTGGGCATATTCCTTCGGCAATTAACGGTGCCGGTACTGTTATTGTTAATAATGTTGACACTGTAAGCAAGGTAGAAATAGGCAGTAATACAGGCATTGCAAGTGACCGCGATGTAAACATTAATGCCGAAAGCTTTATGAAGGATGTAACTCTTGGCGGGCTTAATGCTATGCCTATAACAAATTCCGGCGGTGGTACAACTGCCAGCATTGGTGCAACTGTAAATTATTCCGATTTTAATACTGATACTGTTGTTGCTGTAAATAACGGCGCAAGCATTACAGGCGGCAATATTAATATAGCCGGCAGCAACGTAATTGACCATGTTTCCGTAGCAGGCAGTGCAGGTGTTGGCCCGAGCGGAGAAACGCAGAGCGGCGGCATTGTTTTAAACGGTATGCTTAGCTTTGTTAACGGCAGCAGCGATATTTTAACCGTTGTTGATGACGGAGCAAGCTTAACGGCAAAACAAAATGAATACACTGAAACAGTTAAAGATGAAGAAACCGGTACTGATAAAGAAACTAAAAAATATACCGAAGGCAATATCAGCATTACCGGGCATAATAATAGCAATATTGTTAATGTAGCGGCAGGGCTTAACTTTGGCACTGGCAGCGGCGCTGTGGGCGTAGGGCTTGCTTATACCGATTTTGCTGTTAAAAATATTGCCGGTGTTGCCGATGTGGTCGGACAAATTGAAAATCTGTATTCATCCAAAGATGATAATGGAAATATTACAGTTGATAATAGTAAAGTAGATGAATTGGATGGTGAGTTAAATAATACATATACTGCTTCTACCGCTTCTTCTGATACTAAAGGCAGCATCAGTGCTTATGGATTTAACGTAGATGCTGCAACTGATGGCAGTATTCAAAGCGTAAGCGCAGCAGCTTCAGCTAATAAAAATGATGATACCGGAAAAGAAAGTTTCTTTGGAAAATTAAAAGGTAAATTTTCCAATGTAGAAAATAAGGTTTTCAACAAACTTGATGAAAAAACCGGACAAATTTTCGGTTCAGACTCCGGCAAAGCTAATGAAATGTTTAATAAGGGTTCTTCAAGCCATGGCACAGGCGGTGGTATTAAGCTTGTAGGCAGTACCAGCGGCAAAGGCGGCTTTATGCCTTCGTTCAGCATTGCGGGCAGCGGCAGTGTATCTTTAAATTCGCTTAATAATGCAACTGAAGCCGTTGTTGATAATGCCAAAATTAGCATGAAGGATAAAGGCGACATCAGCGTAACGGCGCGCGATGCTTTGTATGCCGGTGCTTACAGCGGCGCGGCAGCTTTGCAGTGGAAAAAAGGCGGTTCAAGCAGTGACAAAGCCGTTGGTTTTGCAGGCGCGGCAGGCGTTAACGATATTGATAATGTTGTAAAAGCTGTTGTTAAAAACAGCACTATTGAAAATGCAGGCAAATTTAACACCATGGCATTAAGCGGCGGCGAGCAGCTGGCGCTCGGTCTTGGGCTGGCAGTTGAAAAAACCGGCAGCACCAGCGGCTACAGCGGCAACGCAGCAGTATCCGTTAACTTAATTGACCATGATGTAGAAGCCCTGCTTGAAAATAATAAAGTTACCAATACTGACGATGTTAACGTATCCGCTTATGCGCGCGATATTGAAAATACCGGCGGCGGTACTTTAAGCGCCGGGCAGCAAAAGGTTGGTGTAGGGGCGACAGTTGCCGTAGCTCAGCTTAATAATAACATTAGTGCAGGCATTAAAGGTGGCAGCTATACCGATGTTGGCAATGTTGATGTAGACGCAATGAACGCACTTAAAAATATTACCGTTGGTATTGCAGCAGGCTTGACTATACCTTCTGACGGTAACGCAGCAAGTGCTAATGTTGAGGGCGCAGGCGTTTATAATGAAGTTCATAATACTACTAATGCCTTTATCGAAGGCAATGATACCAATAATAAAGTAGGTATCGAAACTGTTGACGGAGGAGAAGTAAGTGTAATAGCGCAGGATGTTGCTATTAATAATGATTACGAAAAAGTTCTTACCAACGAGCTTACTGACGGCAAGGAAGAAATTGCCGAACGCATGGGCAGCGGTTTTGATATTACCGGCGCAAGTGAGTTGAGTGGCATTGAAACGGGCGATATTGAGGCGCAGTTAAACAATAAGGATGCTGAAGGTACCGGTACTCAGAGTAATGAAAATAGCACTGAAGAAGTTAATTTAAATAAAGATAGCGGCAGCAGTATTATTACCGTTGCGGGCGGCTTGGCAGCTACAACCGGCAAAGGTGCAGGCGGCGCGGCTGTTGCCATTACCGATATTGAAAATACCTACACGGCTGATGTTAAGTACGCTGATATTACTGCGGATGAGCTTGATGTTGACGCAGGCAGCAACAGTAACATCGTTACCGTTGCGGGCGGTATTGCTGCGGCCAATAAAGGCAGCGGCGTTGGCAGCGTAAGCTGGAACGACGTTATAAACACCGCCAATGTTAACATTGCAAATTCGCATATTTATGCGCAGCAAACTACTGCCACTGCGGCCAGCCAGGCGCAGATTGTTTCCGTAGGCGGTCAAATCAGCGGCGCAGGCAAAGCTGCGGTAGGCGCAACGCTCAGTTACGTTGGGCTTGATAATACTACCAAAGTTAATATCAGCACTACTGATTTTGATGAACGTACTGATGGAGGCACAAGCGTAACTGCCGAAGCAAACAACACCAGCGACAGCTATAACATTGGCGCAGGCGTAAGCGCAGCCGGTGAAGCTGCCGTAAGCGGCACGGTTGTGGTAACGCAAACCAAAGGCACTGCCGGTGCTGTTATGGATGGCGCAAAAATTAATAATGCTAAAGAAATAATAGCACATGCTTCCGATGATACGGATATTCTTTCGGTTATCGGTACGGTTAATATCGCCGGTAAGGCAGCAGTTGGTGCAGGCGTTGCCTATACGGAAATCGGCGGTGTTTCTGATGATAAAGAGAAAGCCGAACAGCATGTAACGGCAGAAATTAAAAACAGCACTATTAACACTGCCGCCGAAGGCACAAAGATTGAAGTAAAAGCCGAAGATAATTCCAAAGTTACCAATATAGCAGTGGGTGTTGGCGGCGCACTAAGAGCGGCAGTGCAGGGCGCATCTGCTACTACGCTGATTAATAAAGCTACAACTGCCGGAATTAATAATACCCAAATTGATGCGCCTGTTACTGATGAAGAAGGTAACAGCACCATTGAGGGCAGCCAAAAAGCCAATGTAACAGTCGATGCGCAAAATAACAGCGAAATTACCAGCTCGGCCGATACAGCTTCCGTAGCTGGGCAAGGTGTAGCTGCCGGTGCAGGCATTGCGGTTAACCGTATTATTCAGCAGACTAACGCTGATGTAAACGGTGGCGTAATGAATGTTAATAACCTTAAAGTTAACGCTAATGGTACTCCTCGTATTGAAAATGTTGGCATTGGTATTGCTGTTGCAGCTCAGGGTGCAGGTGCAACAGGCAGCGTTGCCGTTAACATGATTCAAAACGATGTAACTGCACACATTGGCAGCGGCGCCAATATTGTTGCTGATGGCAGCGTAGGCGTTATTGCAACCAGCGATGAGCAGATTGCTACCTATGCCGGTCAGGCAGCCGTTGCTGGACAGGGTGCCGGCGTTGGCATTTCCGTGGCCGTAAACGAAATTGCCGGTACAACCAGTGCAACCGTTGGTGGCGAAAAAGAGGATACAACCAGTGTTATTGCTAAAGGGAATGACAGCATAACAACAAACACTTTAATAAATGTTGAAGATGAAATTAATGATGCTTTAATTGACGGTGATACCGTAGGCATGGATGCTGTTATTGACCGTCAGGAAGAAGAACGTAGCGGCTTAATTGTCGATGCTTCTTCCACGCGCGATATGAAATCCTTCCTTATTACTGCCGGTGTAGCTGGTATGGGTGCCGGTGTGGCAGGTACGGTTAATGTAAACCAGATTAACGGCGGTACCAACGCTGGCATTACCAATGCTGAGGTAAACGACGGTAATACGGCAGTAGTACCCGGTAATAATACAAACGTAATCGTTAATGCAGGCGATTACAGTAATATGTCCGGCTTTGTAGGCAGCGTAGGCGTTGGCGGCATTGGTGCAGGTGCAGGCCTTGCCAGCGATACCAATACCATCAGCCGCGAAGTAACGGCAAAAGTTGATAGCAGTGATATTAAAGCACAGGGCTTTGAAATTGATGCCGATTCCGCGCAGGGCGTATCCAGCTTTGGCACAGGTGTTGGCGCAGCAGGCATCGGCGGCGGTGCAGCAGGCGTTGTAACTGTTACGGAACTTAACAACACAACCAAAACCATGCTTAATAACAGCAAGGTTAATGCCAATACCGTAAACATTAAAGCTAACCATACCGGCATTGTTAACGCAGGCAACGTCAGCGTTGGCGGTGCGGGGCTTGGCGTTGGCGGCGGCCTTTCCGTAGGCGTGCTGAAGGATAACTCTACAACGGAAGTAACCGTTAAAGGCGATAAATCGGAAGAAGACACCATTACCGCAAGCGGCGATGTAACCATTGCAGCCAATAATAATGCAACTGTTAACCCGATGATTTCTGCCAACGGCGTAGGTGCATTTGGCGGTGTAGCAGGCGCAACTTCCATCAACAACCTTAACAGCACGGTTAAAACCAATATTGAAGGCGTTGGCATTACTTCTACCGGCGGCAGCATTAGCGGCACGGCAGATAATACCTTTAATGTTAAAGCCTATATGGGCACTATCGGCGGCGGTGCAGTTGGCGCTGGTGCGGGGGTAACCGTTAACACTATAGATAGCACCGTGCAGACCAATGTTAATGGCAGCGCGCTTGACGCAGCTAAGGATGTAACCTTAACTGCAAAAGAAACCCGCAATATTAAGCAAACTGCTACCAACGTAGCGGCGGGCGGATTAGCGGTTGGCGCAAACATTGCCGTTACTAACGTTGGGCAGGCAGTTGAAAATGTTAAAGATGAAAATGGCGAAATAGTTTCTAATGCAGCCGATAAAATTGAAGAAGCAAATAAAGTTTATGGCGAAGATAACAAAGATGCCGTGAAATTACTTGAAGGCGCAGGCAGCGCGTTAGACACTGCTGAAATTGACACAGGCAGCGTAACTCCGCATGTTGATGCAGGTTATGGCGGCGTAACTGATGATAATGGCAACACAGTTTCGCAGATTACAGTTAATATTACCAATAGCAATATTGAGGCTGGCAATAACGTAACTGCTAAAGCAACTGAAACCGACGGCGTTACTATGACGCTGGGCGGTGCTTCTGCCGGTGCTGTTGCAGTAGCTGCCGGTGTTGGCATGCTTAACGTACACCGCAACGTTGGGGTGGATATTAGCGGCGGCAGCATTACAGCCGGTAACGCTGTTGATGTAGGCACCGATATTACCGGCGAGGCAGAACTTAATGTATACCAGGGCAGTGGTGGCATTATTGGCGCAAACGCTGCTTATGCAGGTGTAAATACTACCGGCAGCAGTGACATTAATTTAAACGGCGTAACCATTGAAGGCAAAAACATCAGCATTGCAGCGCAGGATAATGCTAAAACTTCATTGCAGGCAGTTGGCGTTGCGGCAGGTGTGGCTGCCCTTGGCGCGTTGGCGGCAGAAGCTGCTAACGACAGCGATGTAAGCGTTAACATGACCGGAACAACTGTAACAGCCAATGAAGATAAAGACGATGACGAAAGCGGTAAAGTTGAAATTACCACTAACAAAGCCAACACCGTAACGGCACAGGCGGTTAACACCGCAGGCGGCGCAGTTGCAGGCGCAGGCATGGGCGCAACCGTAACCGATACCGGCAGCAGCACGGTTTATCTGGCTGCGAACGAGATGTTTGCGGATAAATTAATTGACGTTAATGCTAAAACCAATTCCACGCTTAAGGCGGATGTTCTCAGTGGCAGTGCAGGCTGGTTTGCATCCGGTGCGGTAAGCATTGCCAAAGTAAGCGCCGATACGGCAACGGCTGTAACTATTGGCAATGGCAACACCTTTGCGGCACAAAACATTAATTTTGCGGCAAATTCCAACATTACCGAAAGCATGGATATGGATGCGCTTGCCATCAGCGGCTATGCTGCTCTCGGCGGCAACAGCACAACTTCGGAGGCTTATGCTGATGCAACTGTTACGGCTGAGGCCGGCAATACCTATAAAGGTTCGGATAATAACGCGGGCAATGTAAGCTTTAATGCCAACAACACCGTTACGCAAACTGCCGATACCAGCGGCATAAGCGCGGCAGGCCTGTTTGCAACCGGCACCAATATCGGCACTACAACCTCTGACCTTAAAACAGAAGTTAATGTTAAGGGCAGCGGCGAAGGCAGCAAAGTTAACAACTTTAACGCAAATGCAAGCAGCTATGCTTCCGTAAACAACAAAGTAAATGGCGATGGCGGCGCTATTGCCGACATCAGTCCGTATGCAGCCATGGTGCATAATAACTATACTGCCAATACTGATGTTGAAATTGATGGCGACTGGAACACTGCAGGCAGCTTCGGCGCGCATGCTGTTAACGGTATGGATATTAAGCTGAAATCGGACGCTGTACGCGCAGCGGTTATCGGCGGCAGCGGAACGTGGCTGGATAACACCATTGACAACGCAGCTAACGTAACTGTAAATAATGCCAACATTACTACCGGCGGCGCGCAAAACTACACGGCGCAGAACAATGTTAATTACAGCGGCGAAATTGACGGCAGCGGTTACGGTGGCATTAATGTAAATGCAACCGATTACAGCGACGACCTTGATTTTACTGCCGGTGTGGATATTAAAGGCAGCACATTGCACGGCGCAGGTGATGGCGGCAGCATTACTGCCTTTGCAAGCACTCAGGGCACAATTAATGCTAAAAACAGCCTTAAATCCGCAGGCGTTATTCCTGTTGCGCTGGCGTTCAGCGATTATGATATTGACTATAACAACAGCGTAAATGTTGATGGTTCTACCTTAACAACAGATAAAAAAGACCAGAACATTACTCTTGCAGCTAATGACAATACTGTTGTTAAAATGAACACACTTGCTGACACGCAGGGCGGTGTAGCTGGTGCTGCTTCTGCAAAAGCAAATAGTGAATTAAACAGAAATAATATTATCAATATTGATGGCGGTCTGCTTCATAGCACTAATGATGTAAATATTTACGCCGGTGCAGATACTGAGGGTATTTTATCAACCTTAAATTATGATTTGACTGCAGACGCTTACAATAAAACTGTATTGCCTGTATGCACAACACCTTCCATAAATAATGATATGGAACAGAATAATCAGGTTACAATAAACAGTGCTGTTGAAAGTGTGCGGCATACTAATTTGAAAGCAGGACATGGTTACACAAATATTACACAGTCTGCACGCGAATATAATATTTATACTGGTGAAAGTGGAACCGGTTCGGTAACTTCAACGGTTCTTGGTGATATGCCTGAGGATAGTGGAGAAAAAACAACTAACTTTGTAAAAATTACCAAAAATGGTTCTGTAAAAGCAGGTATCCATAATGACCTTGATTTGACTATTAGCGGGCAATTTAATGTCGACCAGAATAAACAGGATGAAAGTGCGCTTGATTATAGCGGCATACAAATTACTACCGCTGATGGGCAGGAATGGTTTGATACCAGTACGGTTGAAGCAGGGACAGTTGAAATAGTTAATGCCTTGCAGGACCGTTATAATGAAGTTAATAACTTGCTGTCGCAGTATGATTCCAATTCAAACGAATACAAAATCTTAGCGAGCGAAAGAGATCGTTTGATAACTGAAATGACTGAAGCTGGGTTTATTGTAAAAGATGAAAATGGTAATATGAATATCATTGAATCTATTAATATACCTGCTGTTTTGTTGCCGGATATTGTAATTTCCGGCGGTAATATTAACATTGATACAGATAGCCTGACTGGAAACGGCAGTTTAAGTGCTCAGGGAGCAAATAATCTTAATGTTACTAATTCAAGCAATATGTATTTAATGGTTAACGATTTAGTTATTAAAGATAAAGGAGGCAATATTAACCTTAATAACGTAACCATTAAAGATAACGAAATTGATGGTTATAACGGCGCAGTCAGCAGCGTAGCTGTAAACAATGAAACGCCTGTAATTAATGTATTGGCAACAGGCAGCGCTACTAATAATCTGACAACACCTAATATAGGAATTTTTGGTACCGTACAAAATGCTGCAGGCGATATTATAATTGAAAATCGCAATCATAGCATAGTTGTTGACGGTGATGCACAGATAAGCGCTAAAAATATTACGCTTAAAGCTGATAAGGGTGCTGTTACACAAAACAGCGACGGATTATTGCTTGTTGGTGAAGATCCGGTTAAAAAATATCAATTTAGCGATGCTGTTTCTCAAAAGATACAGAGATTTTTAACCAATGCAGCATTGACAGGTGAAGATATTTCCTGGTTTACAAGTGCTGATAGTTATGAAGATTATATAAATAATCTTTTGGTTAAAAATGAAGACGGCAGTTATAAATTAGGGTTTAACGAAGCTGAAGCTAATGAGATAAGAAATTCCAAACAAGATCAATCAAAAGGCATTTTGGGTGGAAGCAATGTTTACATTAGTGGCTTAAATGTTAATATTGATGGTCTTGTACAGAGCGGGTACCAAACTTATAAAGCTGAGCTTGATGATAAGGCTTTGAAAAAAGTGCAAGAACTGGATGCTTTGTTTGCTCAAAATGGTGAAGCTTTAACTAACGAGCAAATTTTGGGCGATGATAATTATTGCATTAATTTGTACGATAATAATGGTGAAAAATCCGGAGCTGTATATAACACAGAAACCGGAGTTTGGGATTATACAGTAAAAATTTATTATAATCCTGCTACAAAAGAATTAATTAGTGAAAATGTTGAAGCCAGCGGCGGTAAAATTTATATTAATGGTGCTGTATCAAGTACCGGCAGTGGACGTATCGTTGCTATGAATGGTACTCCTGACATTTCTGTAGATACCAGTTTGGTTGATAGGGATTTGCGAGTAAATTCTATTACCAGCAATGATATTGAAGGCCTGATTAGTATAAAAGATACGCAAAAAGGATTTTTGACAGAATATCGTACTGATGGCGATAAAGTTACGGTTACAGAGATTTCGTTAGCTACAGATGGTACAAGTTCTAAATCTACTGCTGATTTAAAAGATCTTGTATATAATCCTACTGAAGACATGACGATAAAATGGACCGGTGGTACGAGCGGTGCTCAAGTTGTAAGAGGGTACAAGTATACAAAAGATTTTATTGCATGGGGTCTTATTAAATTTAATACATCGGATGATGTTTTAAATAATCAGGATGTTCAAGAAGGTAAGACAGAGATAACTACTTCCACAATTGCAGGAAATACGCCACTTGATACAGGTATTGTTATTGGCGTTGTTGAGGGAGGCGCAGATTATAACGTATCAACCAATACGCATGAAGATACCAGCAATGTAACAGTTGGTTCTACACATGTTGAAAAAGATTGGGGAGATCCTGACTGGTTAGGAAAGATTTTAGGATTTGGTACTGCAATCTATACATGGACTGAAACAACAGGCGCATCTACAAGCAGTACATATTCACTTAAAGCTGATAAACCAATAGAAATTGGGTTTATGACTGGCGGCAAAGGTGATATTAATGTTACCAGTAATAAGGATATGCTTCTTGCAGGCAACATTACCAATGCTGAGGTTAACGGTGAAGGCAAGGGCAGCGTAAATCTTACCAGTAAGTACGGTTCTGTAAGTGCAATCGGCAGTGCAAACATCAATTCCGACGATGTTAACATCACAGCGGCAACGGGCGTAAATGTAAACCATTCTGCAATTGGCGACAGCGCAAACATCAACATTGCAACGGATAGCGGCGATATTAAGTTTGTATCTACCGGCGGCGATTTGAACATTGAACAGGCTGTTACCGGCGGAACAAATGCTATTGACGCTACAACCGGCAGCGTATACCTTGAAGCACAGGGCAACCTTATTGACGCAGCAGATGTAGTAAATGGCGACTATGCAGTAAAAGGCCAGCGCATTGACCTTATAAGTAACACTGGTGCGATTGGCAGTAAGGATAAAGCGTTTACAGTTCTTGGCGGCAGCGAGCTTTACAGCAGCGACACCATGGCAAGCAGTGTTAACGCGCAGGCACAGGGCGACATTGTGCTGACGCAGTTTGAAGGCAATATGCGCCTTGGCACTATTGTAAGCGAAGATGGCGACGCAGTGCTGACGGTTAATAACGGCAGCTTTGTAGACGCGCACCCGAGCGAAAATAGCGACAGCAGCAGCGCGCAGGATAAGATCGACCGCTGGGTTGAAGCAGGGTTAATCAGCGATAAAGATGACGCAGGCGAAAGCACAAATGCAGCTAAAGAAGCTAAAGAAGAACGCATGGAAGCTTTGAACAGCAAAGCTGATTCACTTGCTTATGACGCAATTTATGAGGATGTTATAAAACCGGCAGTAGAGAAATATCAGGAAGCAGCTGATGCTTTTTCTAAAGATGAAACCATAGTTGCTGCACAGCAAAAATTGCAGGATGCGTTGTTGGAAGCCGGTGATAACCAGGAGGCAATTGCAGCAGCAAATGCTGAATATCAGCAAGTTGTTGATAATTACTTTGACGGAAAAGGCTATACTGCAGATGAGCAGAAATTTATAGCTAATAATGACAAAGCGGCAGCGACTAATTATGTATTTGAGAACAGTAAAACCAATACTGTTAACAGCTACAAAGATGCAGCTAAAAAATTAGCTGATGCCTTTGCTGATAACGCAGATTTGCAGGCAGCTAAAGATACTTATCTTAATTCTTATAAAAAAGCTTCGGTAGCTTATAGTGCAGAAATCGCTGCAGCTGAAGCAGCTGGTGCAAGTGATGCAGAAATTGCTGCTATTGGTGATAAATATCAGGAAAGATATGATGCTATTACTAATGATTATCTTGCTGCACAGGAAAAAGTTTATGGAGGCGGCTTTACTGAGGCTGAACAGCAGCTTATCAGCTCTTATGCTGAGGTTGACGTTGATGAAAGCAACTACGGCTGGAGCAAGAACCAGTTGTTGTACGCAATTCAGGACAGCGTATTGAACGCTGAACCGGGTGAAGTGCAAACCGTTGAAACGCCTAACGTAACTGCTAACAATATTACTCTTAACGCTGCTAACGGCGGTGTAGGTATTGATGGTGAAGCAAAGGTTATTGATTATGCTAACCTTAATGACGAAGCAAACCTTAAACTGCTGGCACAGGCTAAAGCAGGCGACCTTACCTGGGATGAGGAAAATCAGCAGGTAACCATTCGTCAGCAGCAGGCTATTACTGTAAGCGTTAAGGAACAGGACGGAACTTACGGCAAGGTAAATGTAACCGGCAAGGATAACGTATATCTGGCAGGCGTTAAAGATACCGAGCTGAATATTAACGGCGTAACTACTGATGGCGATATTCGCCTGCAGGGCGATAAGGGCGTAAATGTTGACGGCACACTTACCGGCGAAGATTTGACTATTGCAGGCGGCACCGGCAATATTATGGGCACCGGCAGCGATAAGTATGTTAATACGAATATCAGCGGTACGCTTGATGCTAAGGCAGAAGGCTCTATCTACATTAGCCAGACTGGCGATTTAAGTGTGCTGGCGATTGCAGCAGGCGGGCTTGCCGACCTTAAAGCCACTAACAACATTTTGATGAGTGATGTTGAAGGCAGCACGGCGCAGGGCTATATTAACGCTCAAACTTTGAACCTGACCGCAGTCGGCAACATTGGCACTGACGGTGAAAACGATAATGCTATCCGCATTTTGGATAACGGCGTAGTAATTAATGCTTCTGCAATCGGCGACATTATTTTGGCAGGCGCACAAGGCAAAGATTCTACCGGCAGCATTGTGCTTGGCGATATTAAAGGTGCAAACCTTGATGTAACAAGCATAAGCAACATTAACCTTGGGCGTGAAGATTACGCAGCAACCGAAGAAGACGAAACAGTTAACAGCAATATTAATGCAGGCACTGTTGAGCTTACAACCAGCAGCGGCAGCATTACCGAAACAGAAGGCAGTGCTGTTGATGCAGAAACGGTTAAAGCAACCGCAACACAGAATGTATTGCTTGCAGGCACCGGCAACGCGATTGATAACTTTGTTGTAAACGGTTACAGCGCTGATAACAGCCTTACCGGCAATGTTGACCTTGTAAGCACTGCTAATAATGAAAATAAGGTTGTAAACGTTGAGTTTGGCAAGGGTAAGGCTGGCTTAACAGTTAACAATGGTTATGTAAATGTCAGCAGCCTTGGCGATACCAGCAACCTCAACATTAGAGGCGGAAGCGTAACCACTACCGGCGAAAGCGCTGGCGACGTAACCTTTACCAGCGAAGGCAGCATTACTGCCGATACAACCGTTAACAGTGCGGCAAACATTGTTATGGATGCCGACGGTAAAATTACCAACAATGGCGCTTTAAATGCGCAGGATAACGTAAATGTTAACACTACGAAAGGCGCTATTGAAATTGGCGGCAGCGTAACGGCTGAAGCAGGCAATGTAAATGTTAATACGGAATCCGGCGATGTAACTACTAAAGGCGAAGTAACCGGCAAAACTGACGTAAGCATTAACAGCGGTAATGGTGCTATTAATATCGGCGGCAGCGTAACTGCAACAGATAATGATGTAAACATTACCACCGGCAGCGGTGCAATTACAACTACCGGCAATGTAACCGGCGGCACTAATGTAAAAGTTGATGCAGGCACTACCGGCAACATTGAACTGGGCGGCATTGTAAATGCCCAAAAAGGCAATATTGATGTAATTGCTAACGAAGGCCATATTCATACAACCGGCGATGTTACGGCAAATAATAATGTAAATGTTGATACAGCAAACGGTTATATTAACCTTGAAGGCGTGGTTAACGCAGCAACCGGCAGCGTTAATGTTGATACGGAATCCGGCGATGTAACTACTAAAGGCGAAGTAACCGGCAACACTGATGTAACCATTAACAGCGGTGCAGGCAATGTAACAGTTGGCGGCAAAGTTCAATCTGTAACCGGCAGCACCAATATCAATGCAGGCACTAACGACGGTATCAGCACCGATGCAAACGGTAATGTAACTGTTGAAGGCGAAATTGCTTCTGGCGAAGAAGTAAAAGTAAGCGCAAATAACGGCAATATTACGGTTAACGGCTCTACTACGGCAAGTGCAGGCAATGTTGAAACTACCGTTACTGGCGATGGTAATATTAACCTTAACGGCAGCGTATCTGCCGGCGGCGATGTTAAAGCCGAAGTAGAAGGTGTAGGCGATATTACAACCGGCGAAAACGCAACAGTAAGCGGCACGAACATTGGCTTTACCACAAACGAAGGCGATATTACTACCGGCAGCGATTTGACGGCTAAAGAAGACGTTGACCTTAACGTTAACACCGGCGATATTACTTTCGGCGGCAATGTAACTGCAAGCGATGGAAATATTACAATTGATATTACCGGCGACGGCAATTTGCAGGATGCCGAAAACAAGGATAATACGCTGACGGCAATCAGCGTTGACGGCAGCGAAGACGCAGGCAACATTATCATTCGCTTTGGCGGCGCAGGCGATGTTGATTTGTACGACCTGTATGCTACCAACGCAGCAAGGATTGACATCGCTAACGGCAGCCTGACATTGCATGAAATTAACGGTGAACTTGTAGCTATGCAGCTGCGCACGGAAGGCAAGGACATGAACGTTGAGAATATCGTAGCAGGTACGCAGATTGTGCTTACTGGCAGCGATATGACTCTTGACCAGATTGCTCAGCGCCCGGATGCAGATGGTATGCTGGTTATTACGCCTGACAACGCAGAAGCAGATAAACCGATTGATAACTTTACTATCGGCGATATTAAAACCAACAGCGACAGCGGAATCCGCTTTGACCGCCTGTGGGTAAATAACTCCGATATCCATATCAGTGAAGGTCAGCTTTGGTTTGACAAACTGTATGTTGAAGATAACGCGCACTTCAGCAATGATGAAATGACTGCAGCAATTTATGGCAAACCGCCTCTGCGTGATGGTAGCGACAGCGTTTACTGGATTAACACCGAAGAGAACCGTCCGGAAAGCAGCCTTGATATGTGGCTGAATGGCACGGGTTACTGGATGTACCTGCGCTTTACCGATGACCATATTCAGGAAAGCAATGGCATCCTGCTGACTCTGGATGAATACGATTATGTTTACGACCAGCGCTTCACGGCAGAGAACCATCTGCGCTGGCAGCATGGGCGTTATCTTGACGAAGACTGGAAACAGGCATACGGCTACGGATTATCGCTGCATAACCGTTACGGCCTGATTGATTATCAGGAATTTACCGAAACAAACGCCGGTGCTGATGAAGTTGCTGTAGAAGCTTAACAAAAACTAATATCCGGGGGCTGTATGCCTCCGGGTATTACAAATAATTTTGGAGGTCAGGCATGAATAAAAAAGCGGAATCTTTTAAAAAGTATCTTGATGACAAAAAAATTACCTGTTTTACTGTTGACGAAATTGCCGGTGATAATTTAAACAGCGTTGTTTTCCGTTCTAACATTGAAATTAACGGGCAGCAACTGCCGACTATTGTTGTTTTAGACAGCAGTATTTACGGCATGGTGCGTGTGCTTGTTGCACCGCGCGTTTTAAACGATGCCAACGAAGCAGGGCTTTTAAAGGAACTTAACCGCCTTAACAAAGGGTTTAAATCGTTTAAATATTATTTTGATGATAACGGTTCACTTGTTTTGGACTGCTGCGTTTTGCTGCCAGGCAGTGAAGCGGACGGCGATTTGATTTACACTATGTTTGATGTTATCATCCGCCATTTAAACGATGAATACAAAAAACTGATGCAGCTTATCTGGCAGTGATGCTTTTGGAAAGCCTGAAAAATAATAATACTAAAAAACGCCGTTTAACCCCGGCGTTTTTTACTGTTTTAAATAAGTGTACAAACACTGATTAAGTTCACTGTTTTTATTATATTCTTTACATTTTGAAGATTAATTTGCAAAAGTTCACAAAAATTTACGGTTTTTATTGACAGAAAAGAATTTTGGTGATAAATTTCAAGCTGTATTATTATTTTATTTTAAGGGAAAGAGGTAAGTATCATGACAGGATTAATGTTGTTAGGTATCGCATTAGTCGTGTGTGCATGCGGCTATTTTATCTATGGCCGCTGGCTTGTAAGACTGTGGGGCGTAGATCCCAATGCAAGAACACCGGCTTATGTGCATGAGGACGGCAACGACTACGTTCCATCCTCCAAATTTACGGTTTTTGCGCATCAGTTTTCGTCCATCACCGGCGCAGGCCCTGTAACCGGCCCTATTATTGCCGCTATGTTCGGCTGGGCACCGGTAATGCTGTGGCTGATGGTTGGCGGCATCTTCTTTGGTGCCGTGCAAGATTTCACTGCGCTGTACGCTTCCGTTAAAAACGAAGGCAAATCAATGGGCATGCTTATTGAACAGTACATCGGCAAAACCGGCAAAAAAATGTTCCTTTTGTTCTCGTGGCTGTTTACCCTGCTTGTAACCGCCGCTTTTGCGGATATTGTTGCCAGCACCTTTAACGGCTTTAAGGCAGACGGCGGCCTTGCAACCCCTAATGCTGCTGCGGCATCTATTTCGATGCTGTACATTGTTGTTGCCATTGCCTTCGGCTACTTTTTAAAGAAATGTCCTCTGGCAGAAGGCCCGAAACTGGCTGTTGCCATTGTTTTGATGATTACCATGCTGTGGGCAGGCATTGAATACCCGCTGTATTATGATAAAACAACCTGGCTTTATGTAGTTTTTGCTTATATGTTTATGGCGGCAGTAATGCCGATGTGGCTTTTAATGGAGCCGCGCGATTATTTAAGCGTATTTTTGCTTTTAGGCATGATTGCCAGCGGCGTTATCGGTGTTATCTTCACCAATCCGTCTATCGAACTGCCGGCGTTTAACGGCTTTGTTGTAAATGGCCAGCCGCTGTTCCCGATACTTTTCATCACCATCGCCTGCGGCGCTGTGTCGGGCTTCCACAGCCTGGTATCTTCCGGCACTTCTTCCAAAACCGTTTCCAACGAAAAAGACATGCTCTTTATCGGTTACGGTTCAATGCTTATTGAATCCATCCTTGCAGTTGTTTCGCTTATCGTTGTAGGCGCTGCGGCAACCGGCGGCGTAATGCCCAAAGGCACGCCGTTCCAGATTTTTGCCGGTGCCGTTGGCGGTTTTATGGGCATGTTCGGCCTTTCGGCGCACGTTGCCACCTGCGTAATTACCATGTGCGTATCCGCACTTGCTCTTACCACGCTCGATTCCGTTGGACGTATCGGCCGTATGTGCTTCCAGGAACTTTTCACATCCGGCAAACCGGAAGAAATGAGCGGCCTGCAGAAAGTTTTAACCAACAAATATTTTGCAACCGTTATCACCCTGTTCTTCGGTTATCTGCTCTGCCTGGGCGGATATATGAACGTATGGCCGCTGTTCGGTGCAGCCAATCAGCTGTGCGCAGCGCTGGTATTCATTTCGCTTTCGGTATTCCTTAAAGTTACCGGCCGCCAGGGCTGGATGCTTTATGTGCCGATGGGCTTTATGTTTGCCGCAACCATGAGCGCGCTTGCCATGAGCATTTACGGCATTGTCAATAAACTCGTTACCGGCGCACCGTTTGGCATGCTTACCGACGGTTTGCAGCTTGTTGTTGCCATTGCCCTTATTATTCTGGCACTTTTAATTGCCACCAACGGGCTTAAAACTTTGTGCGGCAGCAAAGCCGGAAGCAAAAATGAAACCGCAAACGCATAATTAAATGTAAAAATTTTGTGGCGCAGCCTGTAATACGCACGGGCTGTGCCTTTTTATGCGATTATTTTTTACTGCATACTGTTTTTTTAATCTGAAGTGTGTTAGAATTATTACATAGCCATTTTATCTTGGGAGGTAAGAGAATGAAAAAATTATTTAATCTGTTAATGGTAGCCCTGATGGCTGTATGTTTTGCTGTTCCCGCTATGGGCAAAGCCGAAGCCGCTAAAGTTGTAGTACTTCCTCTGGTTAACAACTCCGGTTCCGAAACCGCAGGCCAGATTTATATCAGCGGCGCTATTCAGCTGTTCGATTATCCTGAATACGAACTGCTTGAAAATGACGCTACCAACGATGCTATTGCAGCTGAAAACATTGGTAAAGACGGCGCTTCCAAAGACGCTATGGTACGCATTGCCAAAGCATCCGGTGCAGACCTTGTTGTCGGCATGGTTCTTGATACCTGCGAAGACAACCCGGTATTCCCGAGCGCAGAACGCATTCTGAAACTTGACATCACCGGCAAAACCTATGCTTACAGCGCAGTAAACGGCAAGTTCTATGAACACCGCATTTATGAGGACAAAGAAATCGACGAAACCCTTACCAGCCGCTGGGATTGGGTAAGCGAAGAATTTGGCCGCTGCGTAACCCGCGAAATGAAACGCGTTGACAAAGCATTCATGGAAAACGACTTTTAATTAACGGTTGATATTCGGGCTCCTGCTTTTGGGCAGGGGCCTTTTTATTTTGCAGATGGAAAAAATTATGTCTATATGGTAAAATTAAATGATAGAGTCAGCTTTATCTTAACGGAATTATTATATAGACAGGAGGATGGCACTTTGAATAATGACATCCATATAGTTTTGGACAGCATTGCTTCCGCCGCGGAAACGCCGCTGGCGCATGACGCACGCTGCCATATTTTGCAGCTTATTTTCCGCCATAAAGCGGTTGAATGGCGCGACGGCGAAAAAACGCCGGAAGAAATGTTTAAAATGGTGAAGGAAAGCGGCGAACTGCCGAAAACTTCGCAGCCGCCGGTTGGCGAATTTTTGGATTTGTTTACGAGCCTTGCCGAAGAAGGAAAGAAAGTTATAGGTATTTTTGTAGACAGCGTTTTAAGCGGAACTTACCATACCGCCTGCATGGCAGCGCGGCAGGTAATGCAGGAAATTCCCGGTGCCGATATCCGCATTTTCGACAGCCTTACGGCGGCAACGCCCATCAGCGCACTGGCGCTTGATATTTTGAAAAAGGCCGATGAAGGCGCCGGTATGGATGAACTGGAAGCGTTTATTAACGGCGCCATTGCACGCACGGAAACTTGTTTTTCGGTAAATACGCTGGAATATTTGCAGAAGGGCGGGCGCATAGGTGCTGTTGGCGCGCTGCTCGGAAGCCTTTTGGGCATACGCCCGGTAACAACTTTGGATAAGGAAGGCAAACTTGTTGTAGCGGCCAAATGCCGTACCCGCAGCAAGGTGCTTAACACAATGCTTGAAATTTCTTCTTCGCACGGAGAGCTTGAAAGAATCTGCATTGCCCATGAAGGCGCGGAAAAAGATGCCGAATATCTTTACGGAGAAATGACTAAGCGTTATCCCGGTGTGCCGGTACTGATGACAGGCATCGGCGCTGTTTTGGCCACCCATTTGGGACCCGGCTGCATTGGGCTTTTTGTACGAACCAAAGAATAAATCCGGCACGGCCGGAAAATAAAAAGGCAGGGCTATCTGCCATAATCAAGGAGTGAAGATGAACTTAACACAGACGGCTGTAATTAACGGCCACGATATAAAAAACATGCTGCTGGGCGCTTATGCGGCTTTTGCCGCCGGGTACCGGCAGATTGACGAATTAAATGTGTTCCCGGTACCTGACGGCGATACCGGGACGAATATGATGCGCACCATGGAAGCGGTGCACCGTGCACTTTTGCCGCTTGATACGGATTCTGCGGCGGAGGTTGGCGCTGCGGCTGCCAAAAGTGCCATTATGAGCGCGCGCGGCAACAGCGGCGTAATACTTTCGCAGCTTTTGCGCGGCATTGGGCGCGGGCTGGCAGGCAAAGCGCGCGTTACAGGCAATGAGCTGGGCAAGGCCTTTCAGTTTGGCATTTTATATGCCTACCGCAGTGTTGCCAAACCTGTGGAAGGCACCATTTTAACGGTGGCGCGCGGCATAGCCAAAGAGGCTTACCACGCAGTGCGCCGCGGTGAGGACTTTACCGAAATTTTAACCGAAGCCATTGCCGGCGGCAAAAAGGAGCTGGCGCGTACGCCGGAGCTTTTGCCTGCCTTAAAAGCAGCAGGTGTTGTTGATGCCGGCGGCCAGGGCCTGATTGTATTTTTGCAGGGCTGTTTAAACGGTCTTCTGGGCAAAAACTTGCCGGAGGAAGATGAGCAGCACATATCCGTTAATAAAATTGCCGCCCTGTCGGCCGAAGAAGTTGACTTAACCAATCCGTACTGCACGGAATTTATTGTAAAAAATACGGCCGTTGATGATAAAACCGTGCGCGCGGCACTATCGCCGTTAGGCAATTCGCTTATTGTAGCGGCAATGGATGACGTTGTAAAAGTACATATCCATACCGCCAATCCGGGCGCTGTTTTGCAGCAGGCACTTGAATGGGGCACGCTGCACGATATTAAAATTGACAACATGGCGGAGCAGCACGAACACCGCGTATTCAGCGCGGCGGCAGTGCAGCAGCCGGCACCCAAAAAAGAAGGCACCGGCCTTGTAAGCGTGGCGGCAGGCAGCGGCATTGCGCAAATTATGCTGGCGCAGGGCGTTGATGAAATCATCAGCGGCGGGCAGAGCATGAACCCGCCTGTGGAAGAATTTGTACACGCCATTGAAAACGGCGCTTACAGCAAATATATTATTCTGCCCAACAATAAAAACATAGTGCTGGCAGCGCAGCAGGCGCAAAAACTGCTTGGCGCAGACCGTGTAAGCTATGTGCCGACCATTAATCTGGCGCAGGGCATTGCCGCAGTTCTGGCGTTTGATTCTTCGCAGACGATGGAAGAAAACACAGCCGCCATGACGGAAGCGGCGCAGTCCGCACATTGTGCGGCAGTAAGCATCGCCGTGCGCGACAGCGTTGTTGGCGGGCTGCCCATTATTAAGGGTGATTATATCGGCCTGTTGGAAAATAAAATAGTCTGCACAGGCTCTGGCTTAAACGAAGCAGCCATAGGCGCGGTGCAGAAAGCGGGTACGGACTGGGAACTTTTAACCCTGTACTACGGCAGCGATATTACCGAAAACGAAGCGCAAAGCGCAGCTGCAGAACTTGAAAAGCTGTGCCCCGGCGCGGAAGTGCAGGTGCTTGAAGGCGCGCAGCCTTTATACCCGCTGATTATAACTTTGGAATAGCATAAAATTAAGGCATGCAGGCCGCATGCCTTTTGTTTTGGAGGGGACTTATGCAGGAAATCATGCTGGCGATTGTCCTCGGCATTGCCGTGGGGCTCGCCAATTTGCTGAGTTATAAAATAAAATTTTATTTGAGTAAACTTTCTACGCTGTGCCTGTGTACTATGTTATTTTGCCTTGGCGCAAAAATCGGCTGTGATGATGCGCTGCTGGCAAAGCTTGGCACGCTCGGCGTTCAGGCCGGAGCCATTGCCTTTGGCGCGGTGTGCGGCAGCATACTTTTTTTATCTGCTGCCATTAAAATGTTGGCGCGCCCGGCAGATACAGAGGAGGGCGAGTAATGCTTAGTGTTGCCGTTTCTCTTGTGGGCGGGCTGATTTTTGGCTATTTGTTTTTAGATACGGGCGTTAAAGACACGCTGGATTTAATTTTAATGTCGGCACTGGACGTAATGATTTTTATTGCCGGTATCGAAATCGGCAGCAACCGCGGCATTTTAAAACGCATCTGCAACCTGCACAGCGCGCTGCTGGCGCTTGCCATACCTTTGGCGGTAGCCTGCGGCAGCATTTGCGGCGCACTGTTTTTGGGGCATATCGCCGGGCTGAGCGCGTATGATTCGCTGCTTGTCGGCGGCGGGCTTGGATGGTACAGTTTTTCTTCGGTTGTTATCAGTGCCATGTACAGTACGGAAATTGGTACAGTAGCATTTTTGGCAAATATGATGCGCGAAATTTCTGGCTTCTTTTTAATACCGCTTTTGGTGCGCGTGCATAAATTTCTGGCGCTTGCCCCCAGTGGCGCGGCTACTATGGACAGCGGGCTGCCGGTAGTAATAAAATATACCAACCTGCATGTTGGTATGTACTCCTTCATTAACGGGCTGGTGCTTACCCTCATTGTGCCGGTGCTCATTTCGTGGCTGTTGAGTTTAAGGTGAAAAATATCGTCAATTTATAAAACAAAACCTGCCTTGCGTAAAACGCCCGGCAGGTTGTTTTTATGTTTATAACTGATTATGCAGTTGTAATTTGTACTGCTCTTTTATATTTGCAAAGTGTTTGCACTGTTTCAGGGATGCAAAAATGCTGCGGCTCTTTCGATTCCGTCCGGGCATGGCACCGGACTCTTGTACAAAGTGCCCTAAATTTAGCTGCCGCAGTTTTTGTATCTTGCTTCACAGTGTAAACACTTTGCTTTGCAGTTTAGTATTTGGAATTTGCGTAAGATTGCTGGGTTAGGTATTTTTCTCACCTTAGCATTCGGGTTTCATTTCAAAGGTAAGAGAAGTTACAAAAATATCATTGGAATCATAAGGGGATTTAGTTTTATAAATTCCGTCCGATATTTTTTGAAAATCAGATGTCATATATTTTTTGGGCGTGAAATTTTGAAAATTTTTCATATCGTCTTAACTCCTATAAATTTTTAATTTGGAGCTTTTCTTCACTCCCAGATAAATGGGAAGTTATTATCTAAATGCTACTGGCACATGGCAATATGGCTCCCGAGTGAAATCAAGATTAGCAGGTTGTTCATCAACCAACTCTCCATTCCACTCAAGTCCGGTTTTGAAAGCGTTTGCAGCAGCCTTTGCTTCCATTTTTGTTAATAGCAATGCCGCATCCCGGTTTATATCTTCCTCACTGCACTTTGATGGGCTGCCATATTTGTTGTAATAATAAGTTGGGCCGCAAAGCCAGTAGACCATTTTAGCAGTAACTATATCACAAGCGGGATTCATTACAATTTGTTCAACTGTAAACATTCCATCATCATAATTATAATCTGCAATCATGTAGTGGAGTTCTTCAGCGGATGTGATATGCGAAAATAATTCTGCAATTTCTTTTTTATAAGCTTCAAAACCTATTTCTCTTTGACGGCAGAATCCTTTGTAAAATTCTTCTTCCTCACAGCCTTCCATTTCATCGTCAAACTCATCTTGTTCCATGTCTAAATAATAGTCATCTCCAGCACAAGACGCACGTTCCATAAGAATATCAAGTTCTTTTTTTCTTTCTTCTGACAGCATGATAATATCCTCCTTATCTAATAAATACTTTGAATTGAGGTTTATTATTCTAATTATATTTTAACATAAATAATTAAGAAAAATTTTTAATGTGGTATATGAATTATCAAAAATTATTAAATTTACATAGGCATCATAAGGCTGTTATAAAACTAAAATTGGCTTTGTATAAAAAGTAACAGCAGTAAAAACTAACTTAATAAATAATAAACTTAATTATAATTAAAAACGTAAATATAATCATATACAAGTAAAACAAAACCTGCCTTGCGCAAAAACGCTTGGCAGGTTATTTTATTTCTGCTGTAAGCAGGATATTTAATTTTTATTGCGTGCCGCTGCACGTTTTAAACTTAAACCTATTCTATTGCGCGCTTCATCGATGCTGATAATTTCCGCTTCTACAATATCGCCGACGGCAACAACGTCGAGCGGATGGCGGAAGCGTTTGTCCGACAGCTCGCTGCGGTGCGCAAAGCCGCTTGTTTTTAAGCCGATATCGATAAACGCGCCAAAGTCTACTACGTTTTGCACGCGTCCTTTAACAATGCTGCCAATGGCAAGGTCACTTAATTTGGCAACGTGTTTGCGTGTTAATGGCGGCGGTGTGTCCTCGCGCGGGTCGCGCCCGGGGCGTGCCAGTGCTGCCAAAATATCCGTAACGGTGGGCAGCCCGGCATCAAGCGTTTTTGCTATCTGTTCAGCATCGGCGTTTGCGGCGGCGTGCTGCAATTCTGTGCCGGTGCAGTCTTTTAAGCCAAAGCCCAAAAGTTTTATAATTTCTTCCGTCAGCTTGTAGCTTTCCGGGTGTACGCTGGTGTTGTCAAGCGGGTTTTGGGCGCCTGCAATGCGTAAAAAGCCTGCGCACTGCGTAAAGGCGGCGGGGCCAAGCCTGCTTACTTTTAAAAAGTTCTTTGCGGGCGGTAAAGCTGCCATGTTCATCGCGCCAGGCAATAATGTTTTTGGCAACTGTAGGCGAAACGCCTGCCACATAGCTTAAAAGTGCGGGCGAGGCGGTGTTAAGTTCCACGCCAACGTGGTTAACGCAGCTTTCCACAACGCCGGTGAGCGTTTCGGCCAGTTCTTTCTGGTTAACGTCGTGCTGGTACTGCCCTACGCCAATGGCCTTCGGCTCAATTTTTACAAGCTCCGCCAGCGGGTCCTGCACGCGGCGCGCTATAGAAACCGCACCGCGCAGCGAAACGTCAAGCTCGGGCAGTTCTTCGCGTGCCAGCTTGGAGGCAGAATATACTGAAGCCCCTGCTTCGCTGACAATGGTGTAGGCAATGTTAAGCCGGTGTTTTTCAATCATCTGCGAGGTAAATTCTTCTGTTTCGTAAGATGCTGTGCCGTTGCCGATGGCAACAAGCGTTACGCCGTAAGTATTTACAAAGTTTAAAAAGCCTGCTTCGGCCTGAGCCTTTTGTTTTTCGCTGCCGGTAATGTATAAGGCGTCTGTGGCCAGTGTTTTGCCCTGCGGGCTGATGACAGCCGCTTTGCAGCCGGTGCGGTAGCCTGGGTCAAGCCCAAGCACGGTATGCCCGGCGACAGGCTGCTGCAATAACAGCTGGCGCAGATTGGCCGCAAAAATGCTGATGGCCTGTTTTTCGGCCTTTTCGGTAAGTTCGTTTCTTATTTCACGCTCCAGCGAAGGGAAAATAAGGCGTTTGTAGCTGTCGGCAAGTGCCGCTGTATACATTTCGGTCCATACGGTGTGCTGCTGTATTTTAAGTTTACGCGCCAGTTTTTCGGTTATAATTTCGGCGGGGTATTTAAGGCTTACTTTTAAGAGCCCTTTGTTTTCGCCGCGGTTTAGTGCCAAAATGCGGTGCGGCGGCAGGCGGTGTACGGGTTCGGCATAATCCGCGTACATTAAAAAGTCCTTGGCTTCCGTTTCGTCTGCGCCAAGCGCCGATGCAAGCTCGGCGTTCTTCCACAGTTCGCGGCGTATAAAATCGCGCACGGCGGCGTTGTCCGAGATGTTTTCGGCAACGATGTCCATTGCTCCCTGCCACGCTTCTTCGGTGTTGTTTACGCCTTTTTCCGCATCAATATGCAGAGCGGCAAGTTTTTCAAGCGGCAGCGGCGGCTGTACTTGCTGCGTTATAAGTTCTGCCAGCGGCTCCAGCCCTTTTTCGCGGGCTATCTGCGCGCGGGTGCGCTTTTTGGGGCGGTAGGGCAGGTATAAATCCTCAAGTTCCTGCATTTTTACTGCGGCGTCAATCTGCGTTTTAAGTTCCGGTGTCAGTTTTTCCTGCGCTTCAATGGCGGCAAGTATTTCCGCACGGCGCTCTTCTAGCTGGCGCAGGTATTTGGCCCGTTCTTCAATGCTGCGCAGCGCTTCTTCGTCCAAAGTGCCGGTGGCTTCTTTGCGGTAGCGCGCAATAAAGGGTATGGTGTTGCCGCCGTCCAAAAGTTCCAGCGCGGCGTGTACCTGCTGCGGTTTTACTTTCAGTTCGGCTGCTATAATTTGTTCAATAGTCATGGCGTACCTCGTTTTACAAAAATAATATTACTACATTCGCCGCGGTCAGGAAAAATCCTTGTGGCGCTTTAGTGAAATATTTTTGTCAACGGATAATGAATATTGACAGAGAAAATCTTATTTAATATAATTATTAAAAAGATTTATTAAGGCTGCATTGCTTTAAGGGCAATGCCGGAAGGAGGAGCTTATGTTAACTAACAGCGAACTTACTGCTATTTTGCGCGAAAACGGCTATAAAGTTACGCCGCAGCGCCTGGCTGTGTACGAAACGCTGGCAGCAACGCATGAACATCCCAGCGCTGAAATGCTGTACAAAACGCTGCGCCCCAAATATCCTTCCATGAGTTTTGCTACCGTATATAAAACCGTGGAGATATTAAACAGGCTGCATGTCATCCAAATCATCAATACCGGTGAGGACAGCTTCCGCTATGATGCCGACATCAGCGACCATCACCATGTGCAGTGCACCTGCTGCGGCAATGTAGAGGATTTGTTTAATGTTGATTACAGCGGTATTATGGCACAGGCCGAAAAAGAAAGCGGCTACAAATTAAGCGGGCACCAGTTTTATTTTTACGGGGTCTGCGAAAACTGCCGCAAAAAACACTGAGCATACTGAAAGGGCCCCGTTTGGGGTCCTGTTTATTTTTCCGGGGAAAATAAAAGTTACAAATATTTAAAAAAATTTACTTTTTTATCAATCTTAAGTGCTTAACTTTTGCTATAATTATAAGGTATAAAAGTAAAAATGGGGAGGATTAACTATGGAACTTGCCCAAAGAATTGAACATACATTATTAAAAGCCGAAGCAACCGTTAAAGATATTATGCGCCTTTGCGACGAAGCGCAGAAATACCACTTGTACGCAGTATGCGTAAATCCGTGCTATGTGCCGCTGGCAAAGCATCTTTTGCAGGGCACGGAGGTAAAAGTTGTAACCGTGGTTGGTTTTCCGTTGGGCGCAACTTTCAGCAGCGTTAAAGCGCTGGAAGCAAAAACGGCAATGGAAGAACATGCCGATGAAATTGATATGGTTATGAATGTTTCGGCCTTTAAAACAGGCGATTATGCTGCCGTAACGGAAGATATCCGCCGCGTGGTGGAAGCAGCGGCACCCTGCCCGGTAAAAGTTATTATCGAAGCGGCGTACCTTACTCCGCGTGAAAAACGCACTGCCTGCCGCATTATTGCCGACGGCGGCGCAAAATTTGTAAAAACCTCTACCGGTTTCGGTAAAGGCGGAGCAACTGTGGAGGATGTAAAACTTTTGCACGAAGAAGCAGGCAAATATGGTTTAAAAGTTAAAGCCGCAGGCGGAATCCGCGATGCGGAAACTGCCAAAGCCATGGTTGCAGCCGGTGCCGACCGTATAGGCACAAGCGCAGGTGCGGCCATTATGTCAGGTGAAGCATGACGGGCGAATTTAAAATTTCCGTGCTGGCCAGCGGCAGCAAAGGCAATGCCACAATTATTACAGCGGGCGGCAAAAACTTTTTGATAGATGCCGGTATCAGCTGCCGTCAGCTTACGCAGCGCATAAAAGAAACCGGCATGCAGCCGGAGGATTTGGACGGCGTGCTTTTGACGCACGAACACCGCGACCATATCAGCGGCCTGCCGGTATTCAGCCGTAAATACCACTTGCCGGTGTTTGCCAACGAACCGACCTGGCGCAGTTTGCCGCAGCGCAGCGAAATGGAACGCAGCTGCTGCCGTCTGCTGCCCAAGTGCCTGGAAACGGAAGGGCTGAAAATTGAAAATTTTGCCGTTCCGCATGACGCGGCAGGTGCCGTAGGCTATGTGTTCAGTTATGCCGGTGCGCGCTGCGTGTACCTTACGGATGTTGGCTTTATTACGGAAGAAATTAAAAATAACGTAGCCGGTGCGGATACACTGGTGCTTGAAGCAAACCACGACGAAGAAATGCTTAAAAAAGGCATTTACCCATATGCTCTAAAGCAGCGCATTCTGGGTACGCGCGGGCATTTATCCAACAAAGCCGCGGGCTGGCTGCTTTCGCAGATGGAGCGGCTGCCGGGTGAAGTAATACTGGCGCATCTCAGCCAGGAAAACAACACGCCGGAGCTTGCGCTTAAAACGGTGCGCGGAATTTTGGACGCAGGAGAAACCGGCGGGGATACGCAAATATATGTAGCCTCGCAGGATGAAATAGTAAAAAATTATTGAGGGGTGTAAAAAATGCAGAAAACATTGCTTAAAAAATCAATGAATTTATTTTTATGCGGCATATTAAGCACGGCCGTGCTTTTAGGCGGCTGCGGCATCGGCAATACTGCCAATACGCAGAAAGAAGAACAGCCTGCCGCTGCAGTTCAGCAGGAAGTAAAGCTTTCCGGCGCACGCAACACGCCGGTGGTGGTAGCGGCACAAAAAGTTGGCCCTGCCGTTGTAGGTATAACCAACAAAGCCTATGTGCGCGACTTTTTTAACCGCGTGCAGCTTACCGAGCGCGGCACCGGCAGCGGCGTTATTTACGATAAAAGCGGCCTGATTGCCACTAACAACCACGTTGTGGAAGGCGCGCAGGAAATTATCGTGAGCCTGACGGACGGGCGCAGCGTTAAAGGCAAGGTGCTTGGCGCAGATGCCGCAACAGACCTTGCCGTTGTTAAAATTGATGTTGATGAAGATTTGCCGGTAGCCAAATTTGGCGATTCTTCCACCTTGCAGGTTGGCGAACCTGCCATTGCCATCGGCAACCCGCTGGGGCTGGAATTCCGTGGCAGCGTAACGGTTGGCGTTATCAGCGCGTTAAACCGCTCTATCGAACTGGGCGACCGCAAGTTTAACCTTATTCAGACTGATGCCGCCATTAATCCCGGCAACTCCGGCGGCGCGCTTGTTAATGCCGACGGCGAGGTTGTAGGCATTAACTCTGCCAAAGTAGCGGTAAGCGGCGTTGAAGGCATTGGTTTTGCCATCCCGGTAAACTCCGCCAAACCTATTTTGGACGAGCTTGCCCAGCATGGACGCATTGCGCGCCCCTATATCGGCGCCAGCCTGATTGATAAAGATATTTCCGCACGTTATGGCTTTGACCTTGATTTGCACGGCGGCATTTTTGTAATGAAAATTGTTACCGGCGGCCCGGTTTATAACGCAGGCATGCGCCCCGGCGACATTATTTTAACCTTTGACGGCGCTAAAGTGGAAACCGTGCCTGAACTGCGCACCAAACTTGCAGAAAAGAAAGTTGGCGACACAGTTGCCATTGTTGTGCTGCGTGCAGGCATTGAACGCACCTTGCAGGTAACTTTGCAGGAAATGCCGGAGGGCAACTGATATGAAAATCAGCCTCGTCTGCGTAGGTAAAATTAAGGAAAAATACCTTACCGAAGGCATTGCCGAGTTTACCAAACGCCTGACGCCGTACTGCAAGCTGGAAACCATTGCCATTGGCGAAGAAAAAATGCCGGATAGCCCTTCACCTGCCGAAAAAGAGCAGGTGCTGGCTAAAGAAACGGAGCGTTTGATAAACGCAATACCGGCAAGCGCTTATGTGGTGCTTTTGGATTTGCAGGGCAGGGAAATAACCTCGCCGCAGTTGGCGGAACTGTTTGACGGCTGGGCGCTGGCTGGCAAAAGCCATATCGCCTTTGTTATCGGCGGCGCGTTTGGCTACACGGATGTTTTGCGCAGGCGCGCAGATATGCGCTGGAGTTTTTCCAAGCTGACTTTTACGCACCAGATGATACGCCTTTTATTGGTAGAACAAATTTACCGCGCTTTTAAAATAAGCCGCGGGGAAAAATACCATTGGTAGCAGATAACTACAAATAAAAACAGAGCAGCGAAAGCTGCTCTGTTTTTTTATCCGCTTTTTTGATAAGCATAAGGCAATTTTATTCAGTTAAGCGCACTTTTTTACCGTCTATTTCTATTTCCAACGATACTCCTAAATCATCAGTCCAGGCATAGCATTTATATAGTAGTTGTAAAATCAGCTGGTCCGGTGTTTCCGTAAAAGTAACCCTTAGTATAACAGGCCAGCCAGGATATTCATTCTTAAATTTTTCACTGTGAATATGTTTCAAATATCCTTCCATTTTATCTAACAGCGCAGTTTGCGTTTCCGGCGTTCCGTCAATAAAACCGTTGCAGACCAGTATTAACAAAACTTCTTTTGTTTTTGTTTCTGCCATAATGTCAATAGAATGTAAATCGCCAAACATATTTTCAATAGACATAGTTATCCTCCCTGCTTAAAGTCAGAAATTTTCAATACACTAAAACACCGATAATACCGCTGATGAGCATGAGGCTGATGGCGCCGACTTTGCGGTAGTAGTGCAGGTAAAACAGCACGGCCAGCACAGGTATGCCAATGGGGTTAAAGGTGCCGCTTTCACTGGTGGCGTTGTCTATCGGGAAAATGGTAATATCTAAAAAGAAAATTACCGCCGTAATCATAAAGGCAATAACCGCCGGACGGATACCGCACAGCGCTTCTTTAACAAGGCGCGACTGGCTGAATTTTTCCAGCGAGCGGGCAACAAAATAAACAATAATAAACGAAGGCAGCGATACGCCGAGCGTGGCGATAAACGAACCCATAAATGCCGGTACAAAATCAGGACCGCAAACGCGCGCTCCAACGTAGGTGGCGGTGTTTACGGCAATCGGACCCGGCGTCATTTGCGAAATGGTAATAATACGCGCATATTCTGCCGCCGGAATCCACCCGTGTGCCAAAACCTCCTGCTGAATGACGCTGACCATAGCGAGGCCGCCGCCGAAGGAGAACAGGCCGATTTTAAAGAACACAAAAAACAAATCCCAGTAAATGCCCATCATTCAGCCCTCCTTCCCAAAAGGCGGTACGCGGCAATGGCGTACAGCGCCGCCGCGATAACGGTGGAGGCAATGCCGAAGCCCAAAACGTAAATTTCCGCAACGGAAATTAAAAGTATAGCCCACCCAAGTTTGTTGCTGACGGAAGAAGCAAACATTTTTTTTGTGGCAACTACCAAAAGCACGGTAATAGCGGCGTTAACTCCGGCGAAGAATTTTAAAATATAAGTGTTGCTGTCCAGTCTGCTGGAGGCAAACAGCATGGCGATGGCAAAAATAATTAAAAACGAAGGCAGCACTACGCCGATGGTGCAGACAAACGCGCCCATAATTCCTGCCAGACGGTAGCCTAAAAAAGTGGCGGAGTTAACGGCAATAACGCCTGGCAGCGATTGTGCAATCGCCAGCACGTCGGTAATGTCCTTATCGTCAATCCAGCCCTGACGTTCAACAAATTCGTCGCGGATTAAGGGAATCATGGCAAGGCCGCCGCCGATAGTGAACAGCCCTATTTTAAAAAACACATTGAACATGTGCAGGTAACTTACTTGTTTTTGCTGCATATCAACACTTCTTTCCCAAAACATAATTAACAGGTGATAAATATATTATCTCTTAAATATGCAGGCTTGGCAAGTTAAATTGTGGATATGTTATTGTTTATGTCATTTAGTTTTAATTTGTGTTTCCTCTTTGTATTTATGTTAATATTTTTTAATTTACTTTTTTACACATCTTCATTCTTTTGAGTGACCAAAAGAATGAAGCAAGAAAAGTCATGCGGCAAACAAAAATTTACAGATTTTGTTGCTAAAGCAAAAAATCTGCATGCGGTACGCCGAAACCAATAAAAATTTCCGCGAAACTCGCTGCGCTCAAACATCGGGAAATTTTTATTGTCTTTTAGTAAATACCGCTAAATTTTTAATGCCGCGCTCTGGCGTAAATCTTACTTCTCAAATGCTTATTATAAAAATACAATTTATAATTTTGTATTCTTAAAAATTTCGGTAACATTGCTATTGTTCATAACAATTTACCTAAAGTACGAATTTGGACGAAGAGCGACATTCAAAAAATAGGCAAACTTATAATTAAGGCACTTGCAGCGTTTGCCGAGGACTGTTTGAGTTTGCGCAGCAAACGAGTTCCGCAGGAGCTGCAAGTGCCAGCTTATTTACTGCTTTTGCCGTTTATTTTTTGTTGGAGCGAAACTTTCTTGGTTCGTTCTTTGGTTACAAAGAATGAACATGAGTAGTAAAGTAAATAAAAAATATAATAAAGTAACTACAAAGACTAAACATATGTAAAAACTTATATCAAACTCAGGTTACTGTTTGACAATAATTAAAAATCCATTATAATATAAAGAAAGAGGGATAATCCGGTAGTCGCGTGTCGGTTCTCTCCTCGAAATCAAAGATTACTTGAAAGAAAGACCGGCTTCGACCATAGCTGGTCTTATTTCATTTTACGCTGTTATTTGCGTATCGAAATAATGATAGCAACGAGCGTTCCAAAAGCAATCATTAAAGAAAGCGATTCGTATGTTGTCATTGCTATCACCTCCCTGAAAGAAGGAGGAACCAACCTATCGGATTATCCCATGCAAAATAGTATAGCAGATGAATATGTAAAAATAAACCCCTGAAAAAATTTTTCAGGGGTTTGTGTGTCTTAATGTTTTTGTATTTCTATATCCACCGATGTGCGCCATTTTAAAATAAGCGCAACAATAAGGCTTAAAACAAATGCCGCTGCAAAAACGTACAGCGTTGCCGTGTAGCCGCTGGTGGTTTCGCGCATGTAGGATAACAGCAGCGGCCCGGCAATGCCTGCCAGCCCCCATGCCGTTAAAATTTTACCGTGGATGGAGCTTAATTCTTTCGTTCCGAACAAATCGCTTAAATACGCCGGCATGCACGAAAAGCCGCCGCCGTAGCAGGAAATAATTACAAATACCAAAATTTGGAACAGCAGGGCATTAGTTGTTTGCGCCAGCAGGTAAAAAGCTGCAATTTCGATAATGAAAAACAAAACATATACGCTGCGCCTGCCGATATAATCGGAAACAGTGGACCAGGCAATGCGCCCGCCGCCGTTAATCAGCCCGATAATGCCAACCATGGAAGCGGCTGCTTCCGGTGTCATGCCTGCAACCTCCTGCGCCATGGGCGAAGCAACTGCCAAAAGCCCGATGCCGCAGGTGATGTTGGTAAAGAATATCCACCACAGTGCGTAAAACTGCCAGGTTTTAAGCGCCTGCGCAGCAGTATAGCTTTTGGGCTGCAAAAGTGTGGTGTAGCCGCTTTTGGTTTGCTGTTCCTGCGGCTGTGTTTTGGGCGGCTCTAAGTACGAGGCGGAAAGCACCATAATTACCATGTAGGCTGCGCCCAGAATAATAAAGTTTTGCATAAGCCCGTAAGACGCAACAAGATGCTGCATTAACGGCCCGGCAATTAAACTTGCAAAGCCAAAGCCCATAATGGCAAGCCCGGTAGCAAAGCCGCGGTTATTGGGAAACCATTTAACCAAAGTTGATACCGGTGTTATATAGCCAACGCCCAACCCGATACCGCCGATAAAACCGTAAAACAAATACAGCAGCGCAAGGCTTTTTAAATGTACGGCAAGGGCAGTACCAAGCATACCGGTGCCAAAAAACAGTGCGCTGGTAAACCCGCTTCTGCGCGGGCCGTGTTTTTCTACAAAGCCGCCTAAAAATCCGGCGGAAAGCCCTAAAAACAAAATTGCAATGGAAAAAGCCCACGTTGTTTCCTGCAAGGTAAAGTCAAGTTCCGCCATAATGGGGCGGGTAAGTACGCTCCATGCATAAACGCTGCCGATGGAAATGTGGATGCCTACTGCTGCCAGTGCTATAAGCCATCTGTTTTTCATGATAAAATCTCCTTTACTGTGCAACGAAGGAGAGAAACATCCAGACAAAAAAGCCGTCCGGGCATTTCTCTCTGCCCAGACGGCCGGCTAATCTTACAGCAGCGCGGTCCACGTGGTTAGTTCCACTTATATCCGTCAGTTCCGCGTCGCCTATGCAATTGAATAAATTAATTATATCAGCCACGGCTTTTTTGTCAAGCAAATCTGCGCATACGCCGGGCGATTTTGTTTTTGGCGCTGATTTGTGTTAAGATATAAACATACTTGTGAGCGAGGTAAGATTATGATTTTAAGTGCAGAAAATTTGGGCCATAGCTATGGCGTAAGAACTTTGTTTAAAAATATCAGTTTTAATATAGAAGAAGGCGACAAAATAGGCGTTATCGGCGTTAACGGCACGGGCAAAAGTACGCTGCTGCGCGATATAGCAACCGGTGAACCAAGCGAAGGCAAGATTACCAAAAACGGCACCTGCGTAATTGAATATTTGCCGCAGGACCCTGCTTTTGACCCTGACGCAACGGTGATGGAGCAGGTATTCAGGGGTGAATCGCCGCAGCTTGACGTTGTGCGCCGTTATGAAGAAGCAGTGCAGCAGGCAGCGGCAGAGCCGGAAAATAAAGCCGCGCGCCAGAAGCTGCTTGCCCTGCAGCAGGAGATGGACAGCAAATTTGCCTGGCAGATGGAAAGCGAAGCCAAAGCAGTTTTGGATAAACTTGGCATTACCGATTTGCAGCAGCCGATGAAAGAATTAAGCGGCGGGCAGCGCAAACGCGTGGCTTTGGCCGGTGTTTTGGTGCGCCCCAGCGACCTTTTGATTTTGGATGAACCTACCAACCACATGGACAACGAAACCGTTTCCTGGCTGGAAGAAGTTTTGCAGAAACGCAAGGGCGCGCTTTTAATGGTTACGCACGACCGCTATTTTTTTGACCGTGTTGTAAACCGCACTTTGGAAATTGACGGCGGCGAGGGCTATTTATATACCGGCAATTACAGTTTGTTTTTACAAAAGCGCGAAGAACGCCGCATTGCAGCAGCTGGGGCAGCGCAGCGCCTGCGCAACGTGTACAGGCGCGAACTGGCGTGGATAAGCCGCGGAGCGGAAGCACGCCGCACCAAAAGCAAAGAGCGCATTGAGCGGTTTAATGAATTAAAAAAAGAAGTAAATAACATCAAAACCGAGCAGCAGCTGGAAATTTCTTCCGTTGGTTCGCGCCTAGGCAAAACCATTATTGAGTGCGAGCACATCGGGCTGGATTACGGCGGCAAAACCTATATTGATGATTTTAATTACGTGCTGCTCCGCAATGACCGCATTGGCATTGTTGGCCCTAACGGCAGCGGCAAAAGCAGCTTGATGGATATTATCGCCGGGAGGCTTGCACCGACACGCGGCACCGTTAAGGTTGGGCAAACCGTAAAAATTGGTTATTTTGCCCAGCACAGCGAGTTTAAGGATGCTGACTGCCGCGTTTTGGAATATATAAAAAACGTCAGCGATTATATTGAAACCGCAGACGGCACGCGCATAACGGCGGCGCAGATGCTGGAACGCTTCTTGTTCCCTCCGGAGCTGCAATGGGTGCCGGTAAGCAAATTAAGCGGCGGGGAAAAGCGCCGTTTGTACCTTTTGAGCGTTTTAATGAGCGCGCCTAACGTGCTTATACTGGACGAACCTACCAATGACCTCGACATACCGACGCTTTCGGTACTGGAGGACTACCTTGATACCTTTAACGGTGCTGTTATTGCCGTATCGCACGACCGCTATTTCTTAGACCGGTTTGCCGGTAAAATTTTTGCTTTTATGGGCGGCGGTGAAGTGCGCCAGTTTATTGGCGATTACAGCCGTTACGAACAGGCCCGCGCCGAAGCGCAGAACCTTGCGCGCCAGCAGGAACGCGCACAGAGTACTGCCAAACCGCAGCAGCGCGAGGAAAAGCAGCGTGCGCCCAAAATGACTTATAAGGAAAAGCTGGAATACGAGCAGATAGAGCAGGTTATTGCGCAGGCAGAAGCGGAACTGAAAATGACGGAAATGGAAATTAACGCCTGCGGTACGGACTTTGTAAAACTTACGGAGCTTACTGCCAAGCAGCAGGAACTTACGCAGCGCATCAGCGATTTAACCGACCGCTGGGCGTATCTGGAAGAACTTGTCGAAGCGGAAGCGGCAAAATAGAAGGGAAGTTTATGTTAGGTAAAAAGAAAGCAGTTCGCCTTAGGCGGCTGCTGGACGTAATGATACCCATTTTAATAACGCAGACGGCCATTATGGCAATGAATTTCTGCGATTCGGCCATGAGCGGGCATGCCGGTGCAGTACATCTTGCGGGTACTGCCATCGGCGGTAATTTGTGGATGCCGGTTATGGCATCGCTGAACGGTATTTTGCTTGGCTCCATGCCGATAATTGCCCATCTTTTGGGCAGGGGCGAGCGGCAGAATATCGGCAGGGTAGTGCGCCATACCATGCTGCTGGCAACGGCGTTTTCACTGCTGCTGCTGGTTGCGGGCGTGCTGTTTTTAGACAGGCTGCTGGGAACCTTTGGGCTTGAGCCGCAGGTTCACTATATTGCCAAAATGTATATCGCCGCTATCGGCGTGGGCGTGCTGCCCTTCTTTTTATCAACGGCGCTGCGTGCACTGGTAGATACCAGCGGCTACACCGGCATTACCATGAAAATTTACCTTTTGGCGCTGCCGGTAAACGCATTTTTAAACTACTGCCTTATTTTCGGCAAATTCGGCGCCCCGGCGCTTGGCGGCATTGGCGCGGGCCTTGCAACAGGCATTACCTACTGGCTGGAATTTTTTATCTTCGTGTGGGTAGTGCATAAGCTGCCGGCATTTGCGCCCCTGCGCATTTTTACCGACAAGTTTAAGTTTGATATGGCGCAGCTGCGCGAAAACCTGTCACTTGGCGTGCCCATGGGCATGGCAATTTTTATGGAAGCGAGTATTTTCGGCGTTATAGCCATTTTTATTGCCAAGTTCGGCACTGTTATTATTGCTGCGCATCAGGCGGCAATGAGTTTTACTTCGCTGCTTTACATGGTGCCGCTCAGTTTTTCCATGTCGCTGACCATTGTTGTAGGCGTTGAAGCCGGTGCCCGCCGTTTCGGCGAAGCGCTGCGCTACAGTTTGCTCGGCATTGCCTGCAATATTACGGTAGCGGTGCTGCTGACGATTTTTGTATTGTTCGACCGTGAATTTATTGCCGGACTGTACACTTCGGAGCCTGTAATTATCAGGCAGGCCATAGGCTTTTTGTTCTACGCCATGTTCTTTCAGGTTATGGACGCTACCGCCGCGCCGATACAGGGCATTTTGCGCGGCTATAAAGATGTTAAGGCAACCTTTTGGGCGGGGTTGGCAGCTTACTGGCTGATTTGCCTGCCTTTGGGCTGTTATTTTGATTATTACATGCACTTCGGCCCTTCATCCTACTGGCTGAGCCTTGATATAGGGCTTTTATGCGCGGTACTGTTTTTAGGCGGCAGGTTTGTGTATTTACAGCGAAAAATAAGACGCGACGGCGGATTGTGAATTTTGGGTAGAGGCTTTGTATTAAGTTAGTGATTTTAATTTACTTTAGTGTTCATTTTGTTTGCGTTTTTGTATGAAGAATAGTGCTTTTTAATTTTTACTTTTCTATTCATGCCGATTCTTTTGAGCGACCAAAAGAAACGGCGAAGAAAAGTCGCGCGGCTAGTCGGATTTTTTTCTGCAAGCATGTTTGCCTAAAAACGGCAAAAATTGCGGAACTCGCTGCGCTCAAACACCTTATTTTTGCCGTTTTTCTTAGCAAATCTTGCTAAAATCCGATGCCGCGTACTGCCGTGTGTAGCACTTTATTGCTTTTTACTAAAAGGTAAACTCACATCGTAGAATAACAGGCTGCTGAAAAATTTGGAATAGTGTAATTAAAATGAAAAAGTTGCCAAAGTACGAATTTGGGCGGAGCCGCGACTTTCAAAAAATCAGCGTAGGCTTAAAATAAAAAGGCACTTGTAGCATTCGCTGCAGGGTGTTTGAGCTTGCGTAGCAAGCGAGTTCCCGCAGGCGCTGCAAGTGGCATGCTTCTTTGATACGGAGCGGTTAAATTTTTTGAGGAGCGAAGGCTTTTTGGTTACTTTTTAGCCTATAAAAAGTAACATGAATGAGAAAGAATGAGTTAAAAGTAGTAAAGTAACTACAAAGACGAATACTTTTAAGGAGAAAAAAGTGGACTTTTATATCCAGGGCCTAACCTTAGGCCTCGCCTACGTCGCCCCTATCGGCATGCAGAACCTGTTTGTTATTAACAGCGCGCTTACGCAGACGCGCCTGCGGGCGCTTTTAACAGCGCTTATCGTCATCTTTTTTGACATTACTCTTGCCATGGCGTGCTTTTTCGGCATCGGGCTGATAATGCAAAAATACGCCGCCGTGCAAATGGCGATGTTGTTTATTGGCGGGCTGGTTGTAGCCTACATCGGCTGGGGTCTGTTAAAAAGCAAAGTATCCGCCTTAGCGGACATAAAACAAATGCTGGGGCTGGGGCAAACCGTATGGCAGGCGTGTGTGGTAACGTGGTTCAACGCGCAGGCCGTTATCGACGGCACTATGCTTTTGGGCGCGTTTAAAGCAACTATGAACCACGCGCAGTCGCTGCACTTTTTATTCGGCGTTATCTCCGCCTCCTGCCTGTGGTTTATAAGCCTGGCACTTATCGTATCGCTGGCAGGCAGTTTAATAACCCCGCGCACGCTAAATCTCATCAACAAAATCTGCGGAACAGTAATCATCATTTATGACATAAAACTTTTCTGGCATTTTGCTGAGATGGTGTAAAAAATAAAAGCACAACATTTTTAAATAATGTTGTGCTTTTGTGTATTTGTTTGCTTTAAACGAATTGTTGGCTAAAAATAAACTGTTTTACAAAACATATTTTTGCGTTATAATTTTATACTTGATTTAGCCGATGGGTTGGCTTATCCGAAACGGAGGTGATAGCATGACAGTTTACGAATCCTTATCGTTAATGGTAGCTTTCGGTACTTTGATTGCTATTATCTTGTCTAAAAAGTAATTAACTTTTTAGACATAAAAAGAAGCCACATATTGGTACATGGCTTCTTTTCAAATACTTATGAAATTTAGAGAGAGCCGACGCACCACCATCGGCTATTTCTTTTTATATTATACCTTTTAGTGTAGGTTTTGTCAAAGCTGTTATCTGCTGTAAGGCGTTATAGAAGTGCTTATTCAGGCATGAGCCTGTTTTAACTTTTTGGCAATGTGTCGGTAAACTAAAAAAGCAATTATGGCTAACGGTATGGTAAAGAAAAACAGCGGGTAAAACAGCGTAATGGCAAAATGCTGGTAAAAAAATCCGGCAATAATCGGGCCGAGCGACATGCCGACATCAATGCCGATATAAAAAGTGCTGTTGGCAAGCCCGCGTTTGTTTTTAGGTGCAAGCAGCATAGCGGTTGATTGGCATACGGAAAACATTATGCCGTTGCCGCCAGCCATAAATACAGCTGCTGCAAGAAGCCCGGCATTGGTTTGCATAGTGGCAAGAAAATACAGTGCCAGCGAGGTGCTTACAATGCTTGCTGCAAAAAACATGCCAAAGGGCTTTGTGTCAAAATAATTCTTCAGGCTTAGGCGCAAAATAAGTAGCGCTGCGGCGTAAGCCGGAAAGAACAGGCTGATGCTGACACTAAGGTGCCTTGCTTCGGCGTAGCTTACCAAAAATGATTGTGTGGCGCAGTATGGGATGCCGAACATCATCATGATAAACGCGATAGGGAAGACATTTTTATCAAAAAATTGCAGGCTTCGTTTGGCAGGCTGCGCAGGTGCTTCGTCCCTGTTTTTTACAAACTGCACAATTATCAGCGCCAGTGAAGCAGTAACGGCAGCTATAAAAAAGGCAGTGCGGTGGTTGGTTAGCTTGTAAATGCTGATGCCGGCAGCAGGCGCAATGGCCATGCTGAGGGCGTTCATAGTACCGAAAATGCCCATGCCGGAGCCGATTTTGTTGGGCGGCAAAAGGTCTGACATCCATGTGGATAGGCAGGTTGAGCAGCAGGCAAAACCAAGCCCATTAATTATCCTTGCGGCGACAATAAGTGCTGGGCTTTGCGCAAAAAAATAGCCAATGCAGCTAAGCAGCACGCAGAAAATGCCGAAGGAGGAGAGTTTGTATTTGCTGATTCTGTCAACCAGCACGCCGATGAAGGGGCGGCTGACGAGCGAGCAGATATTCATTATGCCGCCGATAAAGCCCATCATCACGCCACTGGCGCCGAGCGATTCCGAAAAGCCGGTAATTATCGGCGTTATCAGCATTGGGCTGGCCATGTAAAAAAAGCTGGCTGCTAAGATTAAAGCTATGTCGCGTTTAGTTTGTGAGCCTGCCATAATAAACACTTCCTTAGCCGATACTAGATACTATAAGTGTAGTTTTATTTTATAACATAAATATTTAATATATTTAATACACATTCATTATAGCACCGGCATGGGCAGTGTCAATAAAAGCGGAGGAAAGTTTACGGAAAAAACACTTTTGGCAAGCTTATTTTTCGTTGACAATCAGTGCCATAACAACAAGGTCGGTTTTGGAATGTGCGCTGTTGCCGATGCTGTGGCTTTCGCCTTCGGGGCAGAATGCCACGTCGCCGGGAAACAGCTCCATTTCCGTGCCGTTGTCGTTGTATTCGGCGGTGCCGCTTAAAATATACAGCGTTTCGCTGGTGCCTTCGTGCTTATGGTAGCCAAGCGAGCAGCCTGGTTTTAAAATAACGCGGGCATAAGCCGCAATTTTGCCGTTATAAACTTTCTCGTCTATAATGTGCTCCATAATGGTTGTGCCGGTGCCTCCGGCGCGTTTTTCAAAGTAATCGGTTTTTCTGTCGGTTATAAGCATTTTTGGTACATCCCCTCTGTAATAAATTTAACACAATGGTTTATTCGCAGTGCTTTGCAAAAATTCCTGCGGAAAAATTTAAAAAAATTTTAATTTAGGGCTTTACAAATTTAGCGAACTAAAGTATAATCTAAAACATAACAACGATATTTAATTTTTTGAAGGGGGATTTTCAAATGAAGAAACTTTTACTTTTAGCAATGACGATGCTGATGGCAGTAATGCTGGTAGCCGGCTGCGGCAGCGACGGCCCGAAAAAAATGGTTGTAGGCCTTGATGACAACTTTGCGCCGATGGGCTTCCGCAACGAGAAAAATGAAATTGTCGGCTACGATATCGACATGGCACGTGAAGCCTGCAAACGCGCAGGGCTGGAAGTTGAATTTAAACCTATCGACTGGGCTTCCAAAGAAGCCGAAATGAAAGGCAAACGCATTGACGCCATCTGGAACTGCTTTACCGTTAATCCGGAACGCGCCGAAGTTTACCAGCTTTCCAAACCTTATATGAAAAACGCTCAGCTGATTGTTGTACCGGCAAATTCTTCCATTAATAAAATTGCCGACCTGGCCGGAAAAGTTGTAGCAGTACAGGATGACAGCACCGGTTCTTACATTATCGACGGCAACGACGAAATGCGCAATTCTCTGAAAGAATACAGAAAATATCCTGACTTTGCAGCCGTTTACATGGATATCGACAGCGGCCGTGTTGAAGCAGCAGTTGTAGACGCCGTACTTGCCCGTTACTATGACAGCAAAAACCCCGGCAAATACAGAATCCTTGAAGAAAACCTCGGTGATGAAGTTGTAGCCGTTGCTTTCCGTAAGGACGACAAAGATTATGCACCGCTGATTGACAAAGCTCTGGACGAAATGAAAAAAGACGGCACTGCCAAAAAGATTTCCGAACAATGGTTCAATGCTGATTTAACCAACTACTAAGATTTATTAAAGCCGCGGGCCGGTAGTAATGCTGCCGGTCCGCCAAACTGTTAATGCCCGAGGAGTAAAAAATGGATTATGTTATAAGCATCCTGCCGCAGATGTGGGAGGGAACCCTTGAAACTATAAGATTGTTTGCGATAACTATTGTACTTTCAATACCGCTTGGCGTGCTTCTGGCGCTGGGGCGCGTATCCGGCTTTAAGGCGCTGCGCGATATAATCGGCGTTTATGTATGGCTGCTGCGCGGTACGCCGCTGATGCTGCAATTGCTGTTCGTATATTACGGCCTGCCGTTTATTCCCGGCATCGGCGTAAGGCTGGATGATTTTCCGGCTGCGGTATTTGCCTTTGTACTGAACTATGCCGCTTATTTCTGCGAAATTTTCCGCGCGGGAATTCAGGCAGTGCCTAAAGGCCAGTACGAAGCTGCCCGCACTTTGGGCATGAATTATGTGCAGACCATGCGCCGCATTGTGCTGCCGCAGGTTTTCCGCCTGATTCTGCCGCCGGTAAGCAACGAAACCATTACTTTGGTTAAAGATACTTCTTTAATTTACGTATTGGCAATGAATGACCTTCTGCGTACAACGCGCAACCTTGTACAGCGCGATTTCAGCATTACGCCGTTTTTGGTTGCAGGTGTGTTTTACCTTTTGATGACCCTTGTTTTAACCTACGGGTTCAATAAGTTGGAACGCAAATATTCCAGATATGACTGACAGGAGCATTTAGTATCATGAACAAAATTAACGCACAAAATATCTATAAAAGTTTTCAGGGGCTGGAAGTTTTAAAGGGCATTAATTTAAGTGTTGACGAAGGCGAAGTTGTTGCGGTTATAGGCCCCAGCGGCGGCGGCAAAAGTACTTTTCTGCGCTGCCTGAACAAGCTGGAAATTATCGACAGCGGCAAAATTGTTATAGATGGCGAAACGCTTGCCGAAACTAAATCGGACGGGCAGGTTGTATATGCGCCTGGCGACGAAAGCCGCCGTATTGCCTGCAAAATGGGCATGGTGTTTCAGCAGTTTAATTTGTTTCCGCACATGACGGTGCTGGAAAACCTTATTGAAGCGCCGGTGCAGGTGCAGAAGCGTAACCGCGATGAGGTTATTGAAGAAGCGAAGGTTCTTTTAAGCAAGGTAGGGCTTTTGGAAAAAGCGCACGAATACCCGCGCCGCTTGAGCGGCGGGCAGCAGCAGCGCGTGGCCATTGCAAGGGCGCTGGCAACAAAACCTGCCATTATGCTGTTTGACGAACCTACTTCTTCGCTCGACCCGGAACTGACCGGCGAAGTTTTGCGCACCATGCGCGAACTGGCCGAAGAAAAAATGACCATGGTTGTTGTAACGCACGAAATGGGCTTTGCCCGCGAGGTTGCAACCAAAGTGCTGTTTATGGCAGACGGTTACGTACAGGCGGAAGGAACGCCGCAGGAAATTTTTGAAAACCCCAAAAATGAACGTTTAAAGGCATTTTTGCATAAAGTGCTTAAATAACAAAAAGGCATTGCGCGTTGTGCGTAATGCCTTTTGTGCTGTTACGGCTCTCAGCCGAGCTTTGCCATAAATTTTTCTTTGTTTACAATAAAGCGTTCGTGCGTGCCTTTGCCGATTTGCTTGTCCTCATCGGCGGCGGTAATTTCAAAAACAAGTTTGCGCCCTTTAACGGCGGTAAGCGTGGCGGTGGCGGTAACTTTTTTGCCCATGCCGGTAGCGGCATCGTGCGTAATATTTACCAAAGTGCCGACGCTGGTCGATTCTTCATCAAGGCAGGCGGCAACGGCGTTGCAGGCAGCCTGTTCCAACAGCGCAATCATGCTGGGGGTGGCAAAAACATGCAGGCTGCCGCTGCCCATGGCAAGCGCAGTGTTGGTTTCGCGCACAACGGTTTCGGCGGTTCCGGTAAGGCCGGGTTTTAATTCTTGCAGCATATTTCATACATCCTTTACTGTAAAATTTGCTTATGCTAACATCTTAAACGCTTTTTATAACTTACGCAAGTGGCAGAAGTTTTATTTTGACGTATATGTGAAAAATTTTAAAGCTGATTGACGCAGTAGGAAATAATGATTATGATAATTGAAGAAAACCTATAATTTTAACTGCATTATAACCGGAGGGGCAAAATGAACGGAAACTTACAGGAAAAATATAATAAACTTTTAAATATTTTACGCAGCACGGGCGGCCTTGCTGTGGCCTTCAGCGGCGGCGTGGATAGTGCCTTTCTGGTATATGCCGCGCACGAAGCGCTGGGAGAAAAACTTTTGGCAATTACCGTAACAACGCAAAGCTATCCGCGGCACGAGGCGGCAGATGCTGCCAAAATTTTGCAAAGCTATGGCGTTAAGCATGCGCAAATTGAATTGAACCAGCTTGTCATACCCGGCTTTTGCGAAAACGGAGCACAGCGTTGTTATTACTGCAAATATGCGCTGTTCAGTGAGATAAAAGCTGAAGCGGCAAAACACGGCATAACTGCGGTTGCTGACGGCGCCAACACTGATGACGAAAACGATTACCGCCCCGGTATGCGCGCTACGGCGGAACTTGGCATTTTAAGTCCGCTGCGCAGCGCCGGTTTCAGCAAACAGGATATCAGGGATATATCGAAAGAACTTGGCATTTTTACGTGGAATAAGCCTTCTTATGCTTGTCTTGCATCACGCATCCCTTACGGGGAGGAGATTACCGCGGAAAAACTTGCCATGGTAGAGCGTGCTGAGCAGGCGCTGTTAGATATGGGCTTTAAAGAAATGCGCGTACGCTGCCACGGAAAACTGGCGCGTATTGAAGTTGCGGAAAACGATTTTGCAAAAGCTGCGGCACAACGCAAAGAAATTTCCGCTGCCGTTAAAAACGCAGGCTTTTTGTATGCTGCGCTTGATTTGGAAGGTTTCCGCAGCGGCAGTTTAAACGCCGCACTGGAAAATAAAAACGCATAATAAATGCCTTGGCAAAATTTAAACTGTGCTGTGCAGGTATTGACAAGCGCGCATAACTCAAGTATAATTTTTATTGTTATGGGGGCATAGCTCAGCTGGGAGAGCGCTTGAATGGCATTCAAGAGGTCAGCGGTTCGATCCCGCTTGTCTCCACCATTTTTTTATAAGTATATATTGTGCCCGTTTATTAAGGACTATAAATTTTTCTGTTTCTGAACACAACAGTAAAATTTGTAGTCCTTTTCGTTTTAATGTAACATATGGAGATGGATATGATGGAAAAACGCCTGCTCATTTATAAAACTGCGCTGTTGATTATTGGTTCGATAGTTGCCGCTTACGGCATTATGCTGGCTATGGGTGCTGGCTTTGGCGGCGCAACACTGGCTGTATTGTGGCAGGGAATGTCTGTAACTTTCGGAATGTCGCTCGGCATGGCTTCTTTTATTGTAGCGGCAGCCATGCTTATAATTTCCTTGTTTTATGACCGCAGGCAGATAAACGCCGGTACAATCGTATATCAAATTATATATAGTTTTTTCGTTGATGTATTTGCCAAAATTAATGTTTATCCCGAACAGGCTTGGCTGCGTTTGGCAGTTATGTGCGTTGGTATTATAATTTTTGCTGCCGGTATAGGTGCTTACGCTGCTGCTGATTTGGGCAAAGGTTCTTATGAGGCGCTGACGTTTTCTCTGGCAGAAAAAAATAACTGGCCAGTCAAAACTGTCCGTACAGCACTGGATGCTTTATTGGTTGTTTCCGGCGTGCTGCTTGGAGGAAAGTTTGGCATATGTACAGTGTTTACTGTTTTGTGTTCGGGACTTGTTATTCAGCGCAGCGCCGAAATTTGCAGTTTGATGCTGGCAAAAGCGGCGCATAGGGCGGACTAAAATTTGCATGCTGCGGCAGCAAATGATAAAATACGTTTTATAAATTATTTGTTCTTAGAAAGGAACCCTATGGAAAGCTGGAACATACACGAAGCGGTTGAATATTATAAAGGGCAGGACGCGCCGCAGAATCAGTTTGCGCTGGTGGAACTGCTGAAGGAAGCACAGGAGCATAACAGCGGCGTGCTTACGGACTGCCTTATTGAAGATATTGCCGTGCTTTTAAACATTAAAGTTACTTTTTTAAACGCCGTTATTAAGCGTTACCCAAGTTTAAAAACGGCGCAGGCTCCGCACAGGCTGGAGGTTTGCGGCGGTAAAAATTGCGCTGCCAATGGTTCGGCGGCGCTGTTAAAGCATATCCGCGGGGCGTACGGAGCAGAAAGCGGCGGCATCAGCACCAAGGGCGGCTTTAGTTTTAAAATTTGCGGCTGCTTGAAGCACTGCGGCAAAGGGCCGAATATTAAATGGGACGGCGAAATTTATAACGCGGCAACGCCGGAGCTGATTAAAAAGCTGGTAGGCAGATGAATGTCTGCGGATTAAAGTGCGGAGGTATTAACGATAACAGAGCGGCCTGCTTTTTTAAACGGCAAACAACTAAAATAATGCTTGCACAACTTGCCGCGCTATGCTACAATATATAAGCGTTAATATCGACATGCTATATAGAGTCTTTTGTAAAGTGAGGTGCAATCGAATGAAAGAAGGAATCCATCCGAAATATGGTGAAGTTAAAGTTACCTGCGCATGCGGTAACACTTTTATGACCGGCTCTGTTAAACCGGAACTGCGCGTGGACGTTTGCTCCAAATGCCATCCGTTTTTCACCGGCCAGCAGCGTAACGTAGCTGCCCGCGGCCGTATCGAAAAATTCAACAAACGTTATGGAAAATAATTTACCGACAGCAGAGCGAAAGCTCTGCTGTGTTTGTATATGGAGTTTGTTTGAGGGAATATTATGAATAAGAAACCAAATGTTGGTGGACAGGCTGTAATAGAAGGCGTAATGATGCGCGGAAAAACGCATGTTGCCGTTGCCGTAAGGCAGCCGGACGGTGAAATTTCCGTTGATGTGCGCCCGGTAAACAGTATTTCCGACCGCTATCCAATACTAAAAAAACCGTTTTTGCGCGGCGTTGTGTCGCTTGTAGAATCGCTCGTTATGGGTATGAAGGCGCTGGCTTATTCGGCGCAGGTATCGGGCGATGAAGACGAAAAGCTCGATTCCAAAGAGATGGCGCTGACCATTGCCGTTTCGGCAGGGCTTGCCATTTTGCTCTTTATAGTTATCCCTACCTGGTCAATGCGCTTTTTAACAGGCATTACCCAGGACCACATGGCTTTGAATTTAGCAGAAGGCGTGCTGCGTATGGCAATTTTTCTGGCATATATCGCGGCAATTTCTTCGATGAATGATATTCAGCGCGTGTTCCAGTATCACGGAGCTGAACATAAAACCATTTACACTTATGAAGCGGGCCAGCCTTTAAAGGTAGAAAACGTGCGCCCGTTCAGCACGCTGCACCCACGCTGCGGCACCAACTTTTTGATGATTGTCATGCTGATAAGCATGTTTATTTTTACTTTTCTGGGCTGGCCAAGCCTTTTGGAGCGTATTGCTTCGCGTATTATTTTAATGCCTGTAATTGCAGGCGTAAGCTACGAGCTTATCCGTTATGCCGGTGCGCATACCGATAACCCGCTTGTACGCATTGCCATTACGCCGGGGCTTTTGCTGCAAAAATTAACCACGCGCCAGCCGGATGACAGCCAGATTGAAGTGGCAATTGCTTCGCTGAAAGCGGTTGTGCCGCCGGAAGATTTGGCGCAGGAACCGGAAGCTTGCCCGGAAGAAAAATTAGTAGGAGAACCTAATGCAGGATAAATTACAGGCACTTGAAGATAAATATCTTGATTTGGAAGCAAAAATAAGCGACCCCGATGTAATTGCCAACCAGGCAGAATGGCAGAAATACGCGCGTGCGCATGCCAAACTGACCGACGTTGTTGCCGCTTACCGCGAATATAAAATTTTGGATAAAGCCAGAGAAGAAGCGGAAGAAATTATTGCCGACGGCAGCGACAGGGAACTTGCGGCAATGGCGCAGGAGGAACTGAAAGAACTTAAGCCGCAGCTGGCAGAATACGAAGAACGGCTGAAAATTTTGCTTTTGCCTTCCGACCCCAACGATGACAAGAACGCGATTGTGGAAATCCGCGGCGGTGCGGGTGGCGAGGAGGCTGCGCTATTTGCAGGCGTATTGTTCCGCATGTATCAGCATTATGCTGAAAGCCGCCGCTGGAGCCTTGAAATAATGGATGCCAGCCCGACGGAGCTCGGCGGGTTTAAGGAAATAGTTTTTCAGCTGAGCGGACAGGGCGTTTTTGGGCGCATGAAGTTTGAAAGCGGCGTACACCGCGTGCAGCGTGTGCCGGAAACCGAATCGCAGGGGCGTGTGCATACTTCAACCGTTACGGTGGCGGTGCTGCCGGAAGCAGAAGAAGTGGACATTGACATTAACCCGGCTGATTTAAGAATTGACACTTACCGTGCGGGCGGCGCAGGCGGCCAGTACGTAAACAAAACCGAATCGGCGGTGCGCATAACGCATATACCCACCGGCATTGTGGCACAGTGCCAGGACGAAAAATCGCAGCTTAAAAACCGCGAAAAATGTATGCGCGTACTTCGCAGCCGCGTTTTGGAAATGGAACAGGAAAAGCAGCGCGCAGCAACGGCACAGGACCGCAAAAGCCAGGTTGGCACGGGCGACCGCAGCGAGCGTATCCGCACTTATAACTATCCGCAGGGGCGTGTTACCGACCACCGCATTGGTTTAACCCTGCACCGCCTGGACGCGGTTTTAAACGGCGATTTGGACGAAATTTTAGACGCACTGATTACGGCGCAGCAAAGCAAGCTGCTGCAGCAGGTGAAATAAAATGACAGCAAAACCTATATGGACTATTGCTAAGGTGCTGGACTGGACAAAGCAGTATTTCGCAGAGAAAGGGTTGGAAAATCCTCGCCTGGATGCGGAAATACTGCTTTGTTCCGTTTTAAAGTGCCAGCGTATAACTTTATATGTGCATTTTGACCAGCCGCTGGAAGAACACGAGCTGGCACAGTACCGCGGTTATGTGGCGCGGCGTGCGGCGGCTGAGCCCTTGGCGTATATTTTGGGCAGCCGCGCCTTTATGAAATACGATTTTAAAGTAACGCCGGATGTTTTGGTTCCGCGCCCGGAAACCGAACTTTTGGTTGAGTGCGCGGAAAAACTGGCAGGCTTTATTGAAAGACCGCAGATTCTTGACATCGGCACTGGCAGCGGCGCTATTATAGTTTCGCTTTTGGATATGCTTCCGGAGGCGCACGGCACGGCAGTTGACGTATCGCCGGGGGCGCTTGCCGTTGCCAAAGAAAACGCGGCAAACATTGGCGTTGCGGAGCGGCTGCAGTTTGTACGCAGCGATTTATATTCCGCGCTGCCGCGTGACGCAGTATTTGATGTGATAATTTCCAACCCTCCGTATATACCGAGCGCCGATATTGCAGGCCTTGCGGCAGACGTTAAGCGTGAACCGCGCCTTGCGCTGGATGGCGGGGCGGACGGGCTTAATTTTTACCGCCGCATTATTGCCGGGAGTACGGTGCATTTAAAAGACGGCGGCTTTATGGCGTTTGAAATTGGCATTAACCAGGGCAGCGCCGTTGCGGATTTATGCCGCAGCCACGGTTTTGGCGTTGTGGCCGTGCGCCGCGATTATGCCGGCATAGAACGGATGGTTTTTGCAGCGAAAGAAGGAACTACTTATGCAGACGCGTTATTGGAACTTGCAAAATGATACGGACGGCGTAATGCTGCGCGAAGCGGCTGCGCTGATAAAACAGGGTGAAGCCGTTGCTTTCCCTACGGAAACGGTTTACGGGCTTGGCGCCGACGGCCTTAACGGCGCAGCGGTGCGCAAAATTTTTGAAGCCAAAGGCCGCCCGAATGACAATCCGCTTATTTTGCACATTGCAGATAAAGAAGATATTTTAAAATTAACAACCGGGCTTACAAAACAGGCGCAGCTTTTAATTGAAAAGTTCTGGCCCGGGCCGCTGACGGTAATTGTTGCCAAAAGCAGTATTGTGCCCGATGAAGTAAGTGCCGGGCTTGATACGGTGGCTGTGCGTATGCCGTCGCACCCGGTGGCGGCGCAGCTTATCCGCCTTGCCGGAACGCCTGTGGCGGCGCCATCGGCAAATTTATCGGGCAAACCGAGCCCGACCGATGCCGAAACGGTGCTTGCCGATATGCAGGGGCGCATTGCCGGTATTATCGACGGCGGCGCATGCACTGTAGGCGTGGAATCAACCATAGTTGACACTACCGGAGAAGTGCCTGTTATTTTGCGCCCGGGCGGAATTACGCGCGAGCAGCTGGAAGAAGTTTTGGGCAGAGTTGAGCTGGACCCGGCCCTTGCCGGAGCGGAAACCTTAAAGCCGCGTGCACCGGGCATGAAGTACCGCCATTATGCTCCGAAAGCAAAAATGTATGTTGTTGAAGATAAAGAGGCGTTAAAGCTTCTGCCGCTTTTGGCGAAAGAAGCAGCCAAATTTACGCCTACTGCGGTAATTTGCAGCGGCAAAGCTGCGGAAACCATGCAGCGCGCGCAGAATTTACACATTTTAAACTGGGGCGTCGGTACAACGGAACTTGCGGTTAAACTGTACCGCCTGCTGCGCCGGTGCGATAAGCTGGGTGTGGGCGTTATTTTTTCCGAAGGAGTAACGGAAGACGGCCTCGGCCTTGCGGTTATGAACCGCATGCGCAAAGCTGCCGGGCGGCAGGTGCTTACGGCAGCCGATATTGAAGCACTGTTAAAAAACAGTACGCAACTTAAAAGTTTTGTGTTAAAATAACAATAATAGCAATATATTATAAAAAGACAGAGGGTGACTGTAATGAAAATCGCAATGGGAAGCGATCACGGCGGTATCCATCTTAAAAACCATTTAAAAGATTATCTGGAACTTAAAGGTTACGAGGTAATTGACAAAGGCACTTATACCGAAGAATCGTGCGATTACCCGGATTATGCTGCCAAAGTAGGGCATGCCGTTACCGGCGGCGAAGCCGATTTGGGCATACTTGTGTGCGGCACCGGGCTTGGTATTTCCATAGCGGCCAACAAAATTAAAGGCGTGCGCGCAGCAGTATGCGGCGACGTATACAGCGCTAAAATGAGCCGCGAGCACAACAACGCCAATATTCTGGCTTTGGGCGAGCGCGTAACCGGCGTTGGCCTTGCCGAAATGATTGTAGATGTCTGGCTGCATACCGAATTTGCAGGCGGACGCCACGAACGCCGCGTGGAAAAGATTATGGCGCTGGAGGCGGAAGGCTGATGAATAAGGAAGAACTTGCTGCCGAAGCGCAGCGGGCAGTTGAAGAACTGATAGAAGTTTCCGGCTGCCGTGCAGGTCAGGTTCTTGTTGTTGGCTGCAGCACCAGTGAAATTGTCGGCGGCAAAATAGGCACCTGCGGCTCTGAAGAAGCGGCGCAGGCAGTTTTTGCAAGCATTTACAGCACTGCCAAAAAGCACGGGCTGTACCTTGCTTTTCAGTGCTGCGAACATTTAAACCGCGCTTTGGTAACGGAACGCGAAGCCATGGAAAAATTTGGTTGGGAAGAAGTTACCGTGCGCCCCATGCCTCATGCAGGCGGTTCTATGGCAACTGCGGCTTATGATAATTTTACTGACCCGGTAGTTGTTGAAAGCATTAAAGCGCATCTTGGCATTGATATCGGCCAGACTTTAATCGGCATGCACCTTAAACGTGTTGCCGTGCCGGTGCGCCTTGCGCAGAAAACTATCGGCGCGGCCATAGTTACGGCGGCGCGTACACGCCCGCCCCTTATCGGCGGTGAGCGCGCGCATTACCCCGAAAAACGCTGATTTTGTTAATTATGCAGTTTAATAAAACTCATGGAGGGACTTAAATGAATTTGGAAAAACTTGCAGTATGTGACCCCGAAATTGCTGCGGCTATCGGTGAAGAACTCGGACGCCAGCGCAATAAAATTGAACTGATTGCTTCCGAGAACTTTGTCAGCCCCGCAGTAATGGAAGCGATGGGCAGCGTGCTGACCAACAAATATGCGGAAGGCTACCCCGGACACCGCTATTACGGCGGCTGCGAATATGTTGACAAGGTAGAAACCCTTGCCATTGAACGTGCCAAAAAACTGTTCGGTGCAGAACACGCCAACGTGCAGGCACATTCTGGCGCCAATGCCAATACGGCAGTATACTTTGCCTTTTTGCAGCCGGGCGACACCATTATGGGCATGAACCTGTCGCAGGGCGGGCATCTTTCCCACGGTTCACCGGTTAATATTTCCGGCAAATATTATAATGTAGTCCCTTACGGAGTTACGCACGAAACCGAGCGCATTGATTACGACGAATTTGCGCGCATTGCCAGAGAAGCTCAGCCGAAGCTGATTGTTGCCGGTGCAAGCGCTTATCCGCGCGTAATTGATTTTGAACGCATGGCAGAAATTGCCCACAGCGTCGGCGCCATTTTCATGGTAGATATGGCCCACATTGCAGGGCTTGTTGCAGCAGGCCTGCATCCCAGCCCGGTTCCCTATGCCGATATTGTTACCACAACCACACACAAAACTCTGCGCGGCCCGCGCGGCGGCCTTATTTTGTGCAAGGAAAAATATGCAAAACAAATCGACAAGGCTATTTTCCCCGGCGTGCAGGGCGGCCCGTTGATGCATGTTATCGCTGCCAAAGCAGTTGCGCTTGGCGAAGCGCTGAAACCTGAATTTAAAGAATATGCCAAACAGATTATCGCCAACTGCCAGGCTCTTGCCAAAGGCCTTATTGACGAAGGCTTCCGCCTTGTTTCCGGCGGTACGGATAACCACCTTTTGCTGGTTGACGTGCGCGGACAGAAAATGACCGGCAAAAACGCAGAACATCTGCTGGACGAAGTTGGCGTAACCTGCAATAAAAACACCATTCCGTTTGACCCTGAAAGCCCGTTTGTTACCAGCGGCATCCGTCTTGGCACTGCTGCCGTAACCACCCGCGGCTTTAAAGAAGCTGATATGAAAGAAGTTGCAGCCATTATCGGGCTTGTGCTTAACAACCCCGAAGATGCTGAAAAACAGGCAGAAGCAGCACAGCGCGTTGCGGCATTATGCGCAAAATATCCAATGTATCCCATGCTGTAACAGATAATGAAATTTCCTAAGGAGGAGATTTGCATGCAGATAACCGTTGTAGAACATCCCCTGATTAAACACAAACTTTCCAAAATGCGCGACATTAACTCTACTTCCCGCGATTTCCGCGAATGGCTTGACGAAATTGCCATGCTGATGACCTACGAAGTAACGCGCGACCTTGAACTGGACGAAATGCCGGTACAGACCCCGATTTGCGAAACCACCGGCTACAAGCTGCACAATAATATCGTTGTTGTGCCCATCCTGCGCGCCGGCCTCGGCCTTTTAAGCGGCGTGCTGCGCATGATTCCAAATGCCCATGTTGGTCATATTGGTTTATACCGCGATGAAAAAACTCTGGAGCCGCATGAATATTACTGCAAAATTCCGCCCGATAAAGACCCGATTACCATTGTTGTAGACCCGATGCTGGCAACCGGCGGCAGTGCGGAAGCGGCAATTACCATGCTGAAAAAACGCGGGCTCAATAATATCCGCTTTATGTGCCTTGTAGCAGCACCGGAAGGCGTTGAAGTGCTGAACAAAGCACATCCCGACGTTAAAGTTTATACGGCGGCGCTGGACGAGAAGCTTAACGAGCACGGCTACATTGTGCCGGGCCTCGGTGATGCCGGCGACCGTATTTTCGGTACGAAATGAGTATGGATACGAGGCCGGACTGGGACCACTACTTTATGGAAATTGCCCGCGTGGTAAGCAAGCGCAGCACATGTTTGCGCCGCAGTGTAGGCGCCGTAATTGTAAAAAACAGGCAGATTGTGGCTACGGGCTATAACGGCACGCCTTCGGGGCTTGAACACTGCGCCGTTACCGGCTGCCTGCGCGAGCAGCTTAAAGTTCCTTCCGGTAAAATGCACGAACTGTGCCGCGGCATCCATGCCGAGCAAAACGCCGTTGTACAGGCGGCTTTTCACGGCGTATCGGTAAACGGCGGCACACTGTACTGCACGCACCAGCCCTGCGTGGTATGCACAAAAATACTCATCAACGCCGGTATTAAACGCATTGTTTACGCCAATCCCTACCCGGATAAGCTGGCGGAAGAAATGCTGAAAGCATCCAAAATGGAAATTACTATTCTGGACGGCGAAACAGAAAAATAAAATTAATGTTAAAACGTAAAGACGGCAGTGCCAATCGCGGCGCTGCCGTTTATGCTTATGAGGGAATTGGCGATTTTGGGGCTTCTATTAAAATTGTTACAAATCTGCAAAAAATTTTCAAAAAAGTTGTTCAAACTGCCGATTTTTTGATATACTATTTACGATAATCTGAATTGCTCAAATTTTATAAAACTGAATTTAATTTCCGGCTTTAAGCCTCGAGGTGGGAAAGTGCAAGTGTATATTTTAGCGTTTATTATAGCTCTTTTAGCAAGCTGGGTTTTAACCCCTTATGTAAAAAAACTGGCTTTTCGCATCGGCGCTCTTGACAAACCGGACGGACGCAAGGTTCATCACGGCATTATGCCGCGCTTGGGGGGCCTTGCTATTTATTTGGCCTTTGTCATTGCCGTGCTTGCCACCATGCACATGACGCGCGATATTTTTGCGCTGCTTCTGGGCGGTACAGTAATTGTTATCGTCGGCATTCTGGACGACAAGTACCAGCTGCCTGCCAAAGTAAAGCTGCTGGGGCAGATTGCGGCGGCGTTTGTGCTGGTGCTGTTTGATATTAAAATTGAATGGCTGAACAATCCGTGGGGCGGTTATTTTTACCTTGAGTATTTTTCCGTGCCGCTGACGGTTTTCTGGATTGTAAGCTTTACCAATGTTGTTAATTTGATGGATGGCCTTGACGGGCTTGCAGCCGGTGTTTCCGGCATTGCTTCGGTTACGGTCATTCTTGTTGCCCTGCAGCAGGGCTTTTACCCGGTTGCCGTTATTACAGCCGCACTTGCCGGCGGCATTATCGGCTTTATCCGCTACAACTTTAACCCGGCAAGCATTTTTATGGGCGATACCGGCAGTATGTTTATCGGTTATATGCTGGCGGCAATTTCCATTTTCGGCGCTGTAAAAAGTGCGGCCACCATTGCGCTTCTGGTACCTGCCGTTGCGCTTGGCCTGCCTATTATGGATACCGCCTTTGCCATTGTGCGCCGCTACACCAACGGACGCCCGATTTTTCAGCCCGACAAGGGGCATTTGCACCACCGCCTGCTCGCTATGGGCCTCAGCCAGCGCCAGGCAGTGCTTTTAATGTACGTTATCAGCGCAGTGCTGGGCATTGCCGCTATTTTGCTTACCGAAGTTGACGGATATCTGGCGGCCGGCATTATTGCATGTATTATTTCCGGCGTCGCGCTTGGCGCCAAAAAGATAGGCATTTTAAATGACAGATAAGGAGTGGGATTGATGGCAAAACTGAAAGTAATGACAGTTTTCGGCACACGCCCTGAAGCTATTAAGATGTGCCCGCTGGTTTTGGAAATGCGCAAACATCCTGACGAAATTGAACCGCTGGTGGCTGTAACAGCACAGCACCGCGAAATGCTTGATCAGGTGCTGCACCTTTTTGGCATTACTCCCGATTATGATTTGAATATTATGAGCGCCGGGCAGACGCTGTATGACGTTACGGAAAAAGCCCTGCGCGGCTTACAGAAGGTTTTGGAAGAAGCTAAGCCGGACCTTGTTCTGGTACACGGCGATACCACTACCACTTTTGCGGGCGCTCTGGCAGCTTTTTATGCCCAGATTCCGGTAGGCCATGTTGAAGCAGGCCTGCGCACCGGCAATAAATATTCGCCGTTCCCGGAAGAGATGAACCGCAAATTAACCGGCGCACTTGCCGATTACCATTTTGCGCCTACCGCGACGAGCAAGGCCAACCTGCTGCGCGAGAACGTGCCGGAAGCAAAAATTGTAGTTACCGGCAATACCGTTATCGACGCTTTGAAAACCACCGTTAAAAAAGATTACCGCTTTGATGACGATGCACTGCATGAAGTGCTTGACAGTGGCAAACGCCTTATTTTAATGACCACGCACCGCCGTGAAAACCTTGGCGAACCGATGCGCCATGTTTATAAAGCCCTGTGTGAAGTGCTGCGTACGCATCCCGGCGTGGAAGCAATTTTCCCGGTGCATAAAAACCCGAAGGTGCGCCAGATTGTAAACGAGGAGCTTGGTCATCTGCCGCAGGTGCATTTAATAGAGCCGCTGGATTACGAACCGTTTGCCAACCTTATGGCGCGTGTTGATATTGTTCTTACCGACAGCGGCGGAATTCAGGAAGAAGCGCCGGCACTCGGCAAACCCGTGCTTGTGCTGCGCGATACCACCGAACGCCCCGAAGCAGTTTCGGCAGGTACGGTAAAACTTATAGGCACCGCTTATGAAGATGTGCTGCGCGAAACCAATCTGCTTTTGGATGACGCCGCCCATTACCGCAGTATGGCGGAAGCCGTTAACCCTTACGGCGACGGTGAAGCCTGCACAAGGATTGTAAACCGGATTTTAAAAGAATTTGGTTTTGATGTTGAAGATTTACCCGAATTTACTGTAATTTGATATAGACAGAATTTGTGAAATATTTTAAAATAATATTAAGAAGGTATGAAGATTTCTAATATATTATGATGACGTGAAATTTGGTGAGCGCCATGAATGAGAATCTGGAAAAAGTAAAACTTGCCGACAGAAAACGGCAGGAAATAGCCAGACGCATTAAAGCACGCCTTGACAGGCAGCGCCGGCAGGAACTTGAGCGCATCAGAATGATGAACGCTTTTGCAATAGTTTCTTCGCTCGGCATGATGACTGTTATAGATTTTCTGCTTGCATACTGGGGCGGCGACTGGCTCGATAATTATTTTCAGACCGGTGACCATTTCTGGCGCAAAATCTGCCTCGGCCTTGCGGGCCTCACGTTTTTCCTGGCGATTTTCAAGCTGATTTATTTTAAACCGCTTGACGAAAAGCCGCAGGAAGATGATAATGAACAACAAGCGGAAAATGCCGCAGTCGATAATTCAACAAAGGACATTAAATAAAATATATTATGGCAAACTTTGATTTAACGCCGCTGGTAAAAGGCGGTGGTTATAAAGTTATTTTCCGCCTGTTTCTCTGGTCTGTACCATTGGTACTGATTTTGTTTGTATTTGGAAACCATGATTTTGCCGTATCCTTTTTCAGGGGTGTGGTAATAGGTGTGATGGACACCGTTGTGATGTTCCACGGAATGAAACAGGCGCTTCCGTACGTTGGTACACCGCGTAAGGGAGTAAAAATAATGCGGCGGTACAGATACTATCGCTTAGGCCTGGCGGGCAGCATTTTTGTGTTGATGTTAAGGATGAAATATCCGGTTTTCGGTGCGAGCCTGGGATTTCTTCTGATACATATATTTTTAATCATCAATTTATTATTTTTCGCGTACCGACTTAACAAGAAGGAAGCGTGAGGAAAGGAGTTGAAAAGGATGGGAAATGAAGCAGCTGCTATGGCACAGGGAGCTGAACAGTCAGGTGAAATTATACATTATGCTGCAACTGAAATAGCACCAGGTATTGTAATCAATATGCAGACAATGTATATGACTTGGATTGCGATGGCTATTGTATTTGTATTATTTTTCGTAGTCTCCCGCAACCCGAAGTTAGTTCCGAGCGGCTTGCAGAATGTGATGGAAATGGTTATTGATTTCCTTGATGGCATGATGAATCAGAACCTTGGTGAAAAGGGCCGTAAATATATGGCATCCTTTATTATTACCCTGTTTATGTTCATCTTAATCAGCAACGAAATCGGTATGCTTCCGCAGATTGGTGTTCACTGGACTTCACCGACCAACGACATCAACACATGTTTTGCACTTTCGCTGTTAATTGCCCTTAGTGCCTACATTGTAGGTGTTGCAAGGCAGGGTCTCAAACATTTTAAACATTTTGTGCAACCTGCTCCTGGCTTTATTGTGTTGCATTTGCTGGATGCGGTTACCAAACCGTTGACTATGGCGCTTCGTCTTTTCGGTAACATTCTGGCAGGCGAAATTTTGCTCATAGTTCTTTACCAGTTATCTCCCTGGATTATTCCGGAGTTCTGGGTTATGTTCAGCTTGTTCATTGGCTTTGTCCAGGCTTTTATCTTCACGATTTTGGCATTGGGCAGCTATGCACTTGCGTTTTCTGACCATGAACACTGATTTTAATTTTGAGAGAAAATTAAAAATTATTAATTTTGAAAGGATGAATTAAATGTCTGAAACTGCAATTATTACGGCTGCATCTTTGATTGGTGCAGGTCTTGTTTGCCTTGGTGCTGCTACCGGTGCTGGTGTTGGTAACGGTAATATGTGCGGAAAATCTATCGAATCTATGGCTCGTCAGCCGGAAGAAGCTGGTAAAATCTTTACCAACATGCTGGTTTGCGTAGGCCTTATTGAATCCATGCCTATCCTTTGCTACGTTATAGCAATCGTTCTCGTATTTGCTAACCCTTTCATTTAATAGCTTGATTTGTGATGTTGAACAAAAGTAAAAGGGAGGGTCATAATTGATTGACTTTAACGCAACTATAATTGCGCAGGTTCTGAACTTCTTGTTCCTCGTGTTTATACTTGCAAAATTTGCGTATAAACCCGTCATTAACATGATGGAAGACCGTAAGAACAAAATCGCAAGCGACCTGGAAAACGCTGAATTGGCGAAAGCCGAAGCTGAAAAATTAAAAGCTGAATATGCTGCTCAGCTTGCTACTGTACGTCAGGAAGCACAGAGCATTATTGACAGCGCACGTAAAACTGCTCAGTCTGTACATGACAAGATTATTGCTGAAACCAAAGCAGAACAGGAACAGATTGTTGCTTCCGCTAAAGACGCAATTGCTCTTGAAAAACAGCAGGCTCTCGGCGAAGTACGTGCTCAGGTTATCAAACTTAGTTTGGTTGCTGCCGGTAAAATCCTGGAACAGAAATTAAATTCTGCAGAAGATGAAAAATTGGCAGGTTCCGTTGTTGATAAAATAATGAAATAATATTGATTTGTGTTCCATAAAAGCCGGATTAAAGGGCTGTGCCTTCCTTTTGGGCATTGCTTGTACCGGCAGATTGAGGTGATTGATACAATATGAAGAATGAAGAAAATATTGCTTTGATAGAGCAAGAATTGTCCGATTTCAAAATTGACCGCAGTTCCATTAAAGAATTGCTGGAAGTCAAAGTTACTACTGCTAAAAAACTGACTTCTGCCGAGTATCAATCCATTTCTGCAATTCTTACCGAGAAACTGGGCAGCGAAATTTACATGAATAAAGTTGTTGACCCGGCTATCCTCGGCGGCATCATAGTACAAGTTGGCGATAAAGTATTCGATGCTTCCGCACTGCGTAAGCTGAGAAAAATGGAAGTTGTAATGGATGGCATTGACATTCATGAATACTCCCTGCAGGATACTGCCAAAATCTCCGATGCTATGGGCGCTAAGCTCGAGAATTACACAGTGGATGTAGACCTTGAAGAAGTCGGCATTGTTGAAAAAATCGGTGACGGCATCGCAACCGTTATCGGTATGAAAAACGCTATGGCAGGCGAAATGGTTGAACTTCCGAACGGCGTAACCGGCATGGTACTTAACCTTGACCGTGAAAACGTCGGCGTTGTACTGCTTGGCGGCGATACTCTTGTTAAAGAAGGCGACATCGTACGCAGAACCGGACGCATTATGGAAGTTGGCGTAGGCGAAGGCCTCCTCGGCCGCGTTGTAAGCGCGCTGGGCGAACCTATCGACGGCAAAGGCAGCATTACTTATGCTGAAAAACGCCCGATTGAATCTCCTGCACACGGCATTGCTGACCGTGAATCCGTAGATACTCCGCTTCAGACCGGTATTAAATGTATCGACGCTCTCGTTCCTATCGGACGTGGCCAGCGCGAACTTATTATCGGCGACCGCGGCACCGGCAAAACTGCCGTTGCTGTTGACACCATCCTTAACCAGAAAGGCCAGAACGTAATCTGCATTTACGTTGCTATCGGCCAGAAGGCTTCTAACGTTGCCCGTATCGTTCGTACTCTTGAACAGCACGGCGCAATGGAATACAGCATTGTTGTTGCAGCTACCGCAGCTGATTCTGCTCCTTTGCAGTATATCGCTCCGTATGCAGGCGTAACAATGGCAGAATATTTCATGGACCAGGGTAAAGACGTTCTGTGCGTATACGACGACCTTTCCAAACACGCCGTTGCATACCGTGCAATGTCCCTGCTGCTCCGCCGTCCTCCTGGACGTGAAGCATATCCTGGCGATGTATTCTACTTACATTCCCGTCTTTTGGAACGCGCTGCAAAACTCAATAAAGAGCTTGGCAATGGTTCCATTACCGCACTGCCGGTTATCGAAACCCTGGCAGGCGACGTAGGCGGCTTTATTCCTACCAACGTAATTTCCATTACCGACGGACAAATCTTCCTGGAATCCGAATTGTTCTATGCAGGTATCCGTCCGGCTATCAACTCCGGCTTGTCCGTATCCCGTGTAGGCGGTGCAGCACAAATTAAAGCAATGAAATCCGTTGCCGGTACCCTGCGCCTTGACCTTGCACAATACCGCGAACTTGCTGCATTCTCCCAGTTCGCTTCTGACCTTGATAAAGCTACCAAGGCTCAGCTCGAACGTGGCCAGCGCCTGATGGAAATCATGAAGCAGGGCCAGTACCAGCCTCTGACTGTTGAGAAGGAAGTTATGTCGATTTACCTCGGTACCAAAGGTTATCTTGACGACATCGACGTTAAAAAGATTACCCGTTTCGAGAAAGAATTCCTTGAATTTATGGACGCTGCTTACCCGCAGGTTGGCGAATCCATCCGTACCGAAAAGAAAATCACCGACGAAGCTGAAGCTACACTGAAAAAAGCTATAGAACAGTTTAAGGAAACTTTTCTTGCCAGTGAAGGCAGGTGATTGACTGATGGCTACTGCACGTGAGATTCATCGCCACATGAAAAGTGTAAAGAACATTGGTCAAATCACTAAGGCGATGAAAATGGTTGCTGCGGCACGTCTGCGCAGAGCGCAGGAAAGAGCTGCCGCCAGCCGTCCGTATGCTATAAAAATTAAAGAGGTTTTGAGTAATATCGTTGGCGATAAAGGAACTTTGTCCGGACTGAACCCGAGAAAACATCCTTTAATTCAAAAACGCCCGGTAAAAAAGATAGGCTTTTTGGTAATGTGCTCCGATAAGGGCCTTGCAGGCGCTTACGGCAGCAATGTTTTAAAACATGCCATGGGTGAAATCTTAAAAGTAAAAGGCGAAGTGGTTATTATTACCTGCGGCCGCCGTGCCAGAGACTTTTTCAGACATCGTGGATTTAATGTCATTCAGGCACACTTTGGTTTCTCCGACAAGCCTTCTTACAACAATGCTGTTGAAGTAGCATATGATGCAGCACAGCGTTTTGCCGATGAGCAGTTTGATGAATTGCGCATTGTATATACTTTGTTCAAATCCGCACTTTTGCAGACCCCGACCAATGAAACTGTTCTTCCGCTGGAACCCCCGGCAGATGAAGCACCCAAAGGCGGCGAAGCACAGGTTAAAGCAAATACCCAGTATTTGTTCATGCCTGAAGCAGAAGAAATTCTGGCAGATTTGGCACCTCGTTATTTGGAAACTGTTATTTATGCCGCACTCGTACAGTCCGCAGCGAGCGAACTCGGTTCCCGTATGACTGCTATGAGTTCCGCAACAGACAACGCAGCAAAGCTGGTTAAGAGCCTCGAGCTTAACTACAACAAAGCACGTCAGGCACTTATTACCCGCGAGCTGACCGAAATCTGCGGCGGCGCAGAAGCATTAAAACAGAACTGATGATATATTAGTAAATTAGGAGGCTAAAACCTTGAATACTGGTAGAATAGTACAAGTTGTTGGCCCTGTTGTTGACATTGAGTTCAGTCCGAAAACAATGCCCGCGATCCTGAATGCTATCAAAATTGATGGTACTACTGATGACGGTAAAGTAAAAATTCACCTTACTTGTGAAGTTATGCAGCATATCGGCTATAACATTGTCCGTACTGTTGCCATGAGCTCTACCGATGGTCTTGTTCGCGGCATGGAAGCAGTAGATACCGGCGCTCCTATCAGCGTACCGGTTGGCCCCGGCGTACTGGGCCGTATCTTCAACGTTCTCGGTGAAACTGTTGACCATGATGACACGAAAGTAGAAGCAGCAGACTACTGGCCTATCCACCGTCCTGCTCCGACTTTTGACCAACAGGCAACAAGCACTAAAATTTTGGAAACAGGCATTAAAGTCGTTGACCTTATCGCTCCGTATGCAATGGGCGGTAAAATCGGTCTGTTCGGCGGTGCAGGCGTAGGTAAAACCGTTATTATTATGGAACTTATCCATAATATCGCAACTGCACACGGCGGCTACTCCGTATTCGCCGGCGTAGGCGAACGTACCCGTGAAGGCAATGACCTTTGGTGCGAAATGAAAGAATCCGGCGTTATCGACAAAACCGCTCTGGTTTACGGTCAGATGAACGAACCTCCTGGAGCACGTATGCGCGTAGGCCTTACCGGTCTGACCATGGCTGAATACTTCCGTGATGTAGGCGGCCAGGACGTACTTCTGTTTATCGATAACATTTTCCGTTTCATTCAGGCAGGTTCCGAAGTTTCCGCATTGCTCGGCCGTATGCCTTCCGCAGTAGGTTATCAGCCTACTTTGGCAAACGATATCGGTGCATTGCAGGAACGCATTACCTCCACTAAAACCGGTTCCATCACCTCCGTACAGGCTGTATACGTACCTGCGGACGACTTGACTGACCCTGCACCGGCAGGCACCTTCGCCCACCTGGATGCAACCACAGTACTGTCCCGTCAGATTGCAGAGCTTGGTATTTATCCTGCGGTTGACCCGCTGGATTCCACCAGCCGTATTCTTGACCCGCTGGTAATCGGTGAAGAACATTACAATGTTGCCCGCGGCGTACAGGCTATTCTCCAACGCTATAAAGAATTGCAGGATATCATCGCAATTCTCGGTATGGAAGAACTTAGCGAAGAAGATAAACTTACCGTTGCCCGCGCACGTAAAATTCAAAGATTCCTGTCCCAGGCATTCTTCGTAGCAGAACAGTTTACCGGTACCCCGGGACAATATGTTCCTTTGAACGAAACCATCAGAGGCTTTAAAGAAATCCTCGAAGGTAAACATGATGATCTGCCCGAAGGCGCCTTCTACATGGTAGGCACTATTGATGACGCCATTAAGAAAGCTGAAAGCATGAAGGTGGATTGATTGCATGGCAAATTTAATGCAATTGGAAATTGTAACCCCTGATAAATACTTCATTAAAAGAGACGATGTTGTATATGCAGGCTTTGAAGCTTTAGACGGCGGTTTTGGCGTATTTGCCAATCATATGCCTGCTATTGCAGCACTTAAAGACGCTCCTTTTAAATACAGGGACGCCAATAATGAAGAACATTTCATTTATTTATCGGGCGGCTTTGCTGAAATTGTAAAAAACAAAATTACAATTCTCAGCATTCAGGCTGAAGCAGCAGAGGACATTGACCTTGAACGCGCGCATGCGGCTTTGGAAAGAGCTGAAAACCGCATTGCCAACTTTACGGTTGATATTAACATTAAAAGAGCCGAAGCTGCCAAGGCAAGAGCTCTCGGCAGAATCAGGACAGTAGAACTTTCCATGGCTGCCAAAATGAGATAAGCTTAAACTTAAAACGCACCTCTTTACGGGGTGCGTTTTTTATTTGCTTAAACAAGATAACTTTATAAAAATAAGCTTAACAGTTGAAGTCATTAAAAAGATAGGCTTAAAATTGTGCCATTACACAAAATGTTTGCTTGTTTTATAGGCGTAGATAAGATAAAATATATTTATAATTTTATGCTTTTTTATGGAGGGCACAATGAATAAAGACAAAGGACCTAAAAAGTCAATATATTATTATTATATGCTGGCACTGGCAATTTTGCTTTTGCTGAACACGGTTATTATACCGATGTTTTTCAGCCCGAAGGTGCAGGAAATTAGCTACGGCAGCTTTTTGCAGATGGTGGACGACGGCAAGGTTGCCAAGGTTGAAATTACCAACAACAAAATTGCGGTGCTGGCTAAAGACAGCGAAGACAAAACTATTTATGTTACCGGCAGGGTGGAAGACCCGCAGCTTGTTAACCGCTTAATGGACAGCAAGGTGGAGTTCTCGCAGGTAATACCTAAGGAAAACAGCCCGCTGGAAAACATTTTGTATAACTGGGTAATACCAATCTTCATCTTTTTTGCTTTGGGGCAGCTGTTTATGCGCTTTATGGCAGGGCGCATGGGCGGAGGCGGCAGCCCGCTGAACTTTGGCAAAAGCAACGCCAAGGTTTATGCTGAAAATGAAACCGGCATAACCTTTGCCGATGTAGCAGGGCAGGACGAAGCCAAGGAAGCCCTGATGGAACTGGTAGACTTTTTGCATCACCCCGATAAGTACAAAGCTATCGGCGCTAACATGCCGAAGGGCGCGCTCCTCGTTGGCCCTCCGGGCACCGGTAAAACTTTGCTGGCCCGTGCCGTTGCCGGCGAAGCAAAAGTACCGTTTTTCAGCATCAGCGGCAGCGAATTTATTGAAATGTTTGTCGGCATGGGTGCTGCCCGCGTGCGCGACTTGTTTAAGCAGGCACAGGAAAAAGCTCCGTGCATTATCTTTATCGATGAAATTGACGCCATAGGCAAAAAGCGTGACAGCGGACGCTTTGGCGGCAATGATGAACGCGAGCAGACTTTAAACCAGCTGCTTTCGGAAATGGACGGCTTTGACGGCAGCAAAGGCATAGTAATTTTGGCTGCTACCAACAGGCCCGATTCGCTTGATAAAGCACTTTTGCGCCCCGGACGTTTTGACAGGCGCATCCCGGTTGAACTGCCGGATTTGCAGGGGCGCGAAGCCATTTTGCGTGTGCACGCCAAAAACATTAAAACCGATGACAACATTGACTATAAAGCGATTGCCCGTGCTACCAGCGGTGCTTCCGGTGCCGAACTTGCCAATATCGTCAATGAAGCTGCGCTGCGTGCAGTGCGTATGCACCGCGACAGCGTAACGCAGAGCGATTTTGAGGAATCGGTGGAAGTTGTTATTGCCGGTTATCAGCGCAAGGGCGCGGTAATACCCAAAGAGCAAAAACGCATTGTTGCTTACCATGAAATCGGCCATGCTCTTGTTGCGGCACGGCAGAAAAATTCTGCGCCGGTGCATAAAATAACCATTGTTCCGCGTACCAGCGGCGCATTGGGCTACACTATGCAGGTTAGTGAGGACGACAATGTGCTGATGAGCAAGGAAGAACTGTTCAATAAAATTACCACGCTTACCGGCGGGCGCAGTGCGGAAGAAGTTATTTTTAAAAGCATTACCACAGGCGCCAGCAACGATATTGAACAGGCAACGCGCATTGCCCGCGCTATGGTTACACGCTTCGGCATGACTGATGAATTTGACATGATGGCGACTGAAACCGTTACCAACGCATATTTGGGCGGCGATACTTCGCTTGCCTGCTCGGAAACCACTTCCGGCAAGATTGACGCTAAAGTAATGGAAATTATTAAAGATGCCCATGCCAAAGCACGCGCAATTTTGGAAAACGATATCGAAAAGCTGCATGAGCTTTCGGCATATCTTTTGGAAAAAGAAACCATTACCGGCGAAGAATTTATGTATATTTTGGAACACGGCAGACCGGAAACCCAAAATGAAACTGCCGGTGAAGTTATTGACACAACCGCAGCAGCGGCTGACGAAAGTGCAGAAGCCGAAGAACCTGCCGCACAGGCAGAAGAAACAAGCACTGCGGAATAAATTATATTTATTGGATTGAGGTGAAGGTATGGATCCGGCTATCGGCTGTTTGATCCTTTTGGGCGTAATGGCCCTGCTGTTTATTACAGAATTGATTCCTTTGGCGGTAACCGCAATGGGCGGCGCCATAATTTGCGGCTTTTTAAACTTTATACCCGATAACGTTGTGTTTTCAGGGCTTTCGCACCCCACGGTAACGCTGTTTGCAGGCATGTTTGTTGTGGGTGCGGCAATGTTTCATACAGGGCTTGCGCACAGCATAGGCGTATTTATCGTTAAACGCGCCGGCAAAAGTCAGAAAAATTTAATGCTTTGCATTATGATTGTAGCAGCCGTATTAAGCATGTGCCTTTCCAATACAGGCACGGCGGCATGCCTTTTGCCCGTGATTATGGGCATCTGCGCAGCGGCTAGAATGGCTCCTTCGCGCCAGCTGCTGCCGCTTGCTTATGCTGTTTGCAGCGGCGGTATGATAAGCCTTGTCGGTACGCCGCCTAATATTATTGTCAGCGGTGCGCTGAGCAATTTTGGCTACCGTCCGTTTGGCTTTTTTGAATTTGCCTGGGTTGGCGTGCCCCTTACGGTGCTGACCATACTTTATATGTATTTTGCCGGGCGCAGGCTGCTGCCGGAAGGCGGCGAAGTGCCGGAAAAATTTCTGGCAGAGCTTGACCCCATGCAGCACAATGTGCCGAAGCAGGTAATTGCAGGCTGTATTTTGCTTGGCTGCATAATTGTTATGTGCCTTGATTTGCAAAAAATAACCATTGAAATGGCTGCCGTTATCGGCGCGCTGGTATGTGTGCTTACAGGCTGCCTTACTGAAAAACAGGCTTATTATTCTATCGAATGGAGTACAATTTTTCTGTTTGCTGGCATGATGCCAGTATCTCATGCGCTTTATAACACCGGCGCGGCAGAACTTTTGGCGCGCTGGATACTGGAAGCTCTTGGTACGCCTTCGCCGCTCGCAATAACCATGCTGCTGTTTGCAGTAACGGCGCTTCTTACGCAGTTTATGAGCAATTCCGCCTCGGCGGCTCTCATTGCCCCGATAGGCATTGTAATTGCCCAGAAGCTTGGCATTTCGCCCTATCCGCTTTTAATGGTAATAGCGGTGGCATCTTCCTGCGCTTATGCAACACCAATCGGTACGCCGCCGTGTACACTTATGGTTGGCCCAGGCAATTACCGCTTTGTAGATTACATTAAAGCGGGCCTGCCGCTGATATTGTTATGTTTTGCTGCCACGGTAATTATTGTACCGCTGGTTTGGCCTTTTTAAAACTGGCGTCTGACGCCCTGATGGGAGGTATTAGATGAGACAATGTATGGATGCTGACAATCTGCACCGCCGCCTGAAAAAAATTATCGGCCAGGTGCAGGCTATTGACAGAATGGTTGACGAAGATGTGGCCTGCGAGGACATTCTTATGCAGATTAACGCCGCCAAATCGGCACTGCACCGCGTAGGGCAGGTTGTGCTGGAAGGGCATATTCAGCACTGCGTGCGCGACGGCATTGAACACGGCGACGCCGAAAAAACCATTCAAAACTTTACCAAAGCAGTTGAGCGTTTTGCCAATATGGCCTGACGCATTAGTTATATAAGCAGTAACCGCTGAACGCAAATACATTATGTGTTTGCGTTATTTTTTTGCATAAAAAAGCCCCCGCTTAATGCGGAGGCCAGAGAACGGAGTTAAAACGCATTTAAAATGTAGCTTACAATTCCCATAAAAAACATGTAAATAACCATAAAAAACAAAACCTTAAACATAATGCGGATGGCTTTATCATAAGGGGTCATGTTATCAGCTGATTTTTTGGGACGCTTTCTATAATCAAGTTTAATTAAATCGTTATCATAGTTATCCATAACAGCAATCCTCCCTTTATAACAAAGATTTTTCCTTATCTTTATTATAAACCAAATTTGCCGTAAGCGCTATAAATTTTATAGCTGCAAAAGCAAAATAGCAGTAATCCGGCGTAAAAAATCAGTTTGCTGCTGAGTTTTATTGGATGAGATTTTTTATTGACATTGTACTTTGCCGGGAGTATATTATAAATATAAATACCTATACCCCTATAGGTATAAAAAGAGGCGGTAAAGATGCAGTTTTTTAAAAATATATTGCAAAATGAAGAATTGAGAATGCAGCTTGCGTGCATTGCTGTTTCCGGTGCGGCACTGTTGGCAAGCATGCTTGATATACGTCCACTGCCGTTTGATTTGGCATGGCTTGCCATTGTTTTATGCGGTGTGCCCATTGTTTGGGGAGCCTTGAAAGGGCTTGTAACGGAGTTTGACATTAAAGCGGACGTGCTTGTTTCCATAGCGCTTATTGCTTCGCTTACTATTGGCGAGGATTTTGCAGCCGGTGAAATTGCCTTTATCATGCAGTTGGGTTCGCTTTTGGAAGAAGCAACCGTTGCCCGTGCAAGGGCAGGCATTGAAAAACTGGTGCGCCTTTCTCCGCGTACTGCGCGCAGGATTGTTGACGGCAAGGAAGAAATTATCCGTGCGGAAGATGTACGGAAAGGCGATATTCTGCGTGTACTGTCGGGCGAAACCATCCCTGCAGACGGTGTAATTACAATGGGCGAAACTTCGGTAAATCAGGCTGTTATGACTGGTGAACCACTGCCGGTAGATAAAACTGCCGGAGATGAAGTGGCAAGCGGGACGGTGAACCAGTTTGGCAGTTTTGAAATGCGGGCACTAAAGGTTGGCGAAGACAGCTCCATACAGCGTATGATTCGCCTTGTACAGTCTGCCGATGCAGGCAAGGCAAAAATTGTGTGCTTGGCAGACAGCTGGGCTACCTGGATTGTGGTAATGGCGCTTACAACGGCGGTAGTAACCGGTTATATTACCGGAGAAGTAATACGCGCGGTAACGGTGCTGGTAGTGTTTTGCCCCTGTGCTTTGGTGCTGGCAACGCCGACGGCGGTTATGGCTGCCATTGGCAACGCGGCGCGCCACGGATTTTTGGTGCGCGAAGGCGATGCGCTTGAACGCTTGGCGCAGGTTAAACGTGTTGCGTTTGATAAAACAGGCACTTTAACTTATGGCAGGCCGCAGGTGGCAGCAGTAAAAAGTTTTAATAACGCTTTAACTGACGATGATTTATATTTATATGCCGCAAGCGTAGAAAAACTTTCGGAACATCCTTTGGCGCAGGCCGTGGTTACAAGCTTTGCCAAAAACGTTTTGCCTGCCGATGTTTTTAAAATGTATGCGGGCCGCGGGGTGGAGGGAAAAGTAAACGGCTTTAAAATTACCGCCGGTAACGAAAAATTATTTGCAGCCAATGGCATTATTATTGCCCGGGAAATTACAGCCGCCGCGCAGTAATACGCCCAAAGCGGATGCAGTATAATTTATGTTGCCGTAAACGGCGAAGCAGCCGGATTTATTACCCTTACCGATACCGTAAGGCCGGAAGCGGCAGATATGCTTGCCGGAGTAAAACGCGCCGGAAAAACAACCATGCTGCTGACTGGTGACCATTTTAACGCTGCCGAAAGTGTTGCTGCCATGGTTGGGGTGGACGAAGTTTATGCCGGATGCCTGCCGGAAGATAAATTAAACATTATTGCCGGTTACGAAGATAAGGGCGAGCATATTTGCATGCTTGGCGACGGCATTAATGATGCACCGGCGCTGAAAAAAGCCTGCACCGGCATTGCCATGGGCGGCGTAGGCAGCGATATTGCCGTTGATGCGGCGGATATAGTGCTTATTAATGATGATTTCAGGGAGTTTGGGCATTTGCTGGAATTATCCGGGCAAATGATGCAGACTATCAGAAAAAATATTATTTTTTCGCTGGTGCTTAATTTTACGGCTATTGTGCTTGCCATAACGGGGCTTTTAAGCCCGGTGGCAGGTGCGCTGGTGCATAATGCAGGCTTGGTGGCCGTTATTATAAGTTCGGCACTGCTTTTAAAATGGCGCTGCCATAATGCCTGCTGCCGCAAACAGAATAAAAAACTTGTGCATTGTGCCGTACAATAAGTACATAAGGCAAAATAAAAACGCTGAACAAAAATGTTCAGCGTTTTGCTGTTATTTGTCCCGTAAAATTTTAATAAGTTCTTCTTCCGTAATGGTTTCTTCGGTATAAACTTTAAAGCCATGCTGCATTAAAAGCTCTGCTGCCACGCCGTTGCCGCATTTTCTGCTGCCGCTGAAGGTGCCATCGTAAATTTCGCCGCAGCCGCAGGATGGGCTGCGTGCCTTTAAAATGGCGTAATTGGCACCTTTCATTTTAGCTATCTGCAAGGCTTTTTGCGCGCCGCTTAAAAATTCCCTGGTAACGTCAAGCCCGGTTTTATCTTTAACGCAGGCTGTGCCGTTTAAAACATCTTCGCCGCTGCCGTTTTGTATCTCTACCGGCGGGCGTGGTATGGGCAGCATTGCCAGGCATTCCGGGCAAAACGCCGTAAAATCTTCTGTGTTATAATATTTTGCCAGCCACGGGCACAAATTGTTGCCGCCGCTGTATTTTACGTTACGCCCCAAAAGGCACGCGCTGATTAAAATCATTGTTCAGTCCCCCTCTTAAAAATACTGCCGCTGTTTAAAATAACAATGGCTGCCAGTATAAAAAAGAATCCTGCCGCCTTGGCAGAAGTAAAAGTTTCTCCTAAAAGCAAAAGACCGGTTAAGCAGCCAACAACCGGTTCCAGCATTGCCAGTATGGAAGCGTACCCGGCTTCAACGTATTTAAGCCCGTAGGTATAAAGCAAATAAGGCAGTACCGTGCATAAAATGCTTATGCCTGCCGCTGCGCCTGCTGTTTCGGGTATAAGGGCAAAAGCAGTTAACATAACATCCGGCTGGCAGAACGGCAGTAAAGGCAAAGACGCCATATAAAAAGTCCAGACGGAAATGGTTGCCGAATTATATTTAACAAGCGCATATTTGCTGAAAATGCTGTACAAAGCATAGCCAAAACCGGAAAGTATGCCTGTAAAAAAGGCTTCCGGCGGGCACTGCCAGCTGCCGGTAAGCATGCCCGATAAAAACAGGCAGCCTGAAATAGTGGAACACAAAGCCAGTATTTTGCTGAAAGTGAGCCGCTCTTTAAATAAAAGCAGCGAGAGCAGCATTACAAATACCGGCGCGGTGTAAAGCAGCATAACGGCAACCGAAAGGCTGCTGAGCATAAAAGTTGTAAGGTAAAAAAGGTTAAACAGCACTACGCTGATAATGCCTGTGCCAATAAACATCCAGATATCGCGCAGGTTTATTTTTAGCAAGGCAGGCGAACGCACAAGCAGAAATGCCGTCATAAATAAAGCGCCGGCAATTGTGCGCACGGCTATAACCTGCACCGGGCTGAAACCGTAAAACATTAAAATGTACGAGAACAACCCGATAAAGCCCCATAAACTGGCTGCTGCCATAATGGCAAGCACCGGGCGTGTTTTGCCGTTCAAATTATTTTCCTTCTTCCTCGTAGTGGTTAATCAGGGCAAAAATCTTTTTCTGTTTATGCTTGCCGCTGGGGGCGGAAGTAAAACCCCTGCCGAAAACATCGCTGGCTTCGGTGATAATCATAAAAGCGCCGGGGTCTTTTTTGCGTACAATCTGGCGGATGCGCGCAACCTGTGTAAGTTTGGCAACAACAAAAAGCACTTTGCGCTGCTGATGTGTATAAGCGCCTTCGCCGTATAAATAGGTTACGCCGCGCCCTACTATTTTAATAATGCCGCTGGCAATTTCCTCATAATGCTCGCTGATGATGATAATATTTTTCTTGTAATCAAAACCGGAAGCAAAAGAGTTTGTTACTTTAAATACAATAAAGAAGGTCAGCATCGTGTAAAGCACGGCTTCAATGCCGAAGGCAATGGTGCCGCAGAACATAATGAAAATATTAAAAATAAAATTGGTTGTGCCCTGGCTGATGCTGTAATATTTGTTAATAATGCCGCCGACGATATCCATGCCGCCGGTGCCGCCGCCTACGCGGTAAACTATGCCCATGCCGATGCCGTACATAACGCCGCCGGTAATGCAGCTGAGCATTTTTTCCGGTACATCAGGCGTATAAGCCGTTAAAAAATGCAGTGCGTCAATGGCAAGCGAAAGGAAGGTCATGCTGGCAAGCGAACCGAAAAAGTATTCCTTGTCCATATACTTCCACGCAAGGTAAAACAGAGGTATGTTCAGCACAATGTTCATCATGCCTATGGGCAGGCCCGTAAGGTAGTAAATTAAAAAGCCCAGGCCTGTAATGCCGCCGCTGAGCAGCATGTTGGGAATGTAAAACAGGTTAATGGCGGAGGCTGTAATAAGGCAGCCTATAACCACCATGGTATAACGGTAAATATGGTAGCTCATTGATACGCTCCTTTAAAATATGTTTAACTGTTATAATCTTATCATTTTTTGAAGAAAAAAGGAATTGGCACAGGCGAATTTACCCAAAAAGCATAAAAAATTTAAAAGAGATTTAAAAATTTTTATAACTTTTTAAACTGTTATAAAGCCAAGATGTTTAAAATATGTTAAAATGTATTGTATACAGAATTTTGAGTTGACAGGGATGTTTATGGAAAAAATTACAGAAACAGCTTATGCCAAAATAAACCTTGGGCTTGATGTGCTCGGCAAACGTGCCGACGGCTACCACGAGGTTTCTATGGTAATGCAGAGCATCAGCCTTGCCGATACGGTAACGCTTGAAACGCACAGCGGGCTGGTTGTGCAAACCGGCCGCAGCGATTTGCCGGGCGACAGCAGCAACCTTGCGTATAAGGCGGCAGTGCTGATGGCAGAACGCTTTAATAAAACGCCGGATGTAAAAATAACGCTTGATAAGCATATTTTTATGGCAGCAGGCCTTGCCGGGGGCAGCAGCGACGCTGCGGCAGTGCTGCGCGGGCTGAACCGTTTGTGGCAGCTTGGCCTAAATGCGGCGCAGCTTGAAGAACTTGCCGCAGAAATAGGCAGCGACGTTCCGTTCTGCATCTGCGGCGGCACAGCCCTTGCAGAAGGGCGCGGCGAAATATTAACAGCGCTGCCGGAGCCGCAGGCGGCAGTTATTGTGCTTGCCAAACCGCAGCAGGCAGTATCCACCGCCTGGGTATATAAAGAATTTGATTCTTTAAAAGAGCCGCAGCATCCTGATATTGGCACGCTGAAAGCAGCACTTTTAAAAGGAGCTGCCGTGCTGCCGCTGCCGGGCATGGGCAACGCGCTGGAGGGCGTAACCTGCGCCAGATACCCTGAAATTAACAAAATAAAAAAAGAAATGCTTGCCGCAGGAGCGCAGTACGCGCTTATGAGCGGCAGCGGGCCGACTGTGTTTGCCGTTGCAGGCAGCACACAGGAAGCACAGAAAATTATAGAAGCATTGCAGGCATGGAAACTGGAAACAGCGATTGCCACAACTGTGAAAAGGAGTGTAATATAAATGAGCGGACATTTAAGCCCTATTCAGCTTGACAGCTACCGGCCGCTGCGCGAACTGGTATGCGAAACCATCCGCCAGGCGATTGTTGACGGCGTTTTCAGCCCGGGCGAAAGGCTGATGGAAATTCAGCTGGCTGATGAAATGGGCGTCAGCCGTACGCCGGTGCGTGAAGCAATCCGCAAGCTGGAACTGGAAGGCTTTGTCGTAATGATACCGCGCCGCGGCACCTATGTGGCCGATATTTCCATTAAAGACATTAACGAAGTTTACGAAATACGCACCAGCCTTGAAGTGCTGGCCGCAGGGCTTGCCGCCGAACGCATCAGCGACGAGGAGCTGGAAACCATGCAGCGCCTGCTGGTAGAAATAGGCCAGCATATTGAAGACGGCAATATCGAAAAAATCGTAGAAATTGATACCGCGTTCCATGATGTTTTGTATAAAGCCAGCCGCAACAAACGCCTGGCAGGAATTATTAACAATCTGCGCGAGCAGATTACCGTAATACGCCGCCGTTCCATGATGTATCCGGGGCGTTTGCAGAATACTATGGAAGAACACCGTATTCTGGTGGACAGCATTGCGGCCCATGATGTTGACAGAGCGCAGAACGCTGCCCGCCTGCACATGGAAAACGCCGAGCATACTTTGCTGAAAGACATGCTTGAAAGCGCTGAACGCAAGAAAAAATAAGAAATGGGGTATAGAAATTGTCAGAACTTGTTGCTGTAATTTTAGCTGCCGGTATGGGCACCCGCATGAAATCCAAACTGCCGAAGGTTTTGCATAAAGTTGGCGGCAAAGCCATGCTGCAAAGAGTGCTTAACGCCGCAGACGGCGCCGGTGCCGCTAAAAAAGTAGTTATTACCGGCCACTGCGCAGAACTTGTAAACGAACTTATCGGCAATCAGGCCGTAAGCGTATACCAAAAAGAACAGCTTGGCACAGGCCACGCCGTAATGCAGGCTGAAGCCGAACTGAAAGATTTTAAAGGAACCGTTATGGTTCTTTGCGGCGACACTCCGCTTTTGGATGCCGGCGAACTGCGTAAATTTTATGACGAGCATGTACAAAGCGGCGCTGCGGCCACCGTGCTTACCGCAATTATGCCCAACCCTTACGGTTACGGGCGCATTATCCGCAATGCGGAAGGCAATGTGGCAGGTATTGTTGAAGAAAAAGACGCCACACCGGAACAGAAGGCTATTACCGAAATCAACACCGGTATTTTCTGCTTTGAAGCACCGCTTCTGTTTGAAGTTCTGCATACTTTAACCAACGATAACGCGCAGGGCGAATATTATTTAACCGACGTGCTTGCCAAATTAAACGGCATGGGCAAAAAAGTTGGCGCTGCTATTACGGCCGATAACGCCATGGTAATGGGCGTAAACAGCCGCCGCCAGCTGGCGGAAGCAGAAGCCGAACTGCGCACTCGCGTGCTCGGTGCGCTGATGGACAGCGGCGTAACCGTTATGGACCCCGCAAGCACCTTTATCGGTGAAGATGTTAAAGTTGGCAATGATACCGTTATTTACCCGTACACCTGGCTGGAAGGCAATACGGAAATCGGTACTGACTGCGTAATCGGGCCTTCCGTACGCCTTACCAATGTTAAAGTTGGCAGCGAAGTGGAAATGCAGTTTACCTACGGGCACGACTGCACCGTTAAAAATAAAGTTGTAATGGGGCCTTATGTACATTTGCGCCCGGATACCGTGCTTGAAGACAAGGTTAAAATCGGCAACTTTATCGAAGTTAAAAATTCTCATGTTGGCTACGGCACCAAGCTGCCGCATCTTTCCTACATTGGCGATACCGATATCGGCAGCGGCGTAAATATTGGCTGCGGCTGCATTATGGTTAACTATGACGGCAAGAAAAAACACCGCACCACTATTGGCGACAACGCTTTTATCGGCTGCAACAGCAACCTTGTTGCGCCTGTTACCATCGGCGAAGGCGCTTATGTAGGCGCAGGCTCCACCATTACCAAAGAGGTGCCTGAGGACGCACTTGGCATTGCCCGCGCCAAACAGAAGAACATTGAAGGCTGGGCAGCCAAACAACGCGAAGACTGATAAATTTTGCTATACTACTTGTTAAACCTGTGTAAAAAGTTGTATACTATATTTATAAGGTTACGGAAATTTAATACCTATACAACTCAATCATACTTGGAGGGATATGACCATGTTGTCAGATGAGAGCAGAATGAGGATTTTTACCGGTAACGCAAACCCTGATTTGGCACGCGAGATTGCTGAAAATCTCGGTACAACCGTTGGTGATGCCGTTATCAACCGTTTTAACAATGGCGAAGTACAGGTTATGATTAACGAAAGCGTACGCGGCAAGGACATTTTTATTGTGCAGCCTACCTGCGGCCCTATCGTTAACGATAACGTAATGGAACTTTTAATTATGGCTGATGCGTTTAAACGCGCTTCCGCTTCCCACATTACCGCAGTTATTCCGTATTACGGTTATGCCCGTCAGGACCGCAAAGCACGCGGCCGCGAACCTATTACCGCAAAGCTGATGGCAGACCTTCTGGAATGTGCAGGCATTACCCGCGTTGTAACAATCGACCTGCATGCAGCCCAGATTCAGGGCTTCTTTAACGTACCGTTTGACCATATGCCCGGCCAGCCGATTCTGGCAGAGTATATTAAAAGCAAAAATCTTGAGGACCTCATCGTTGTATCACCTGACCTTGGCGGCGTAAGCCGTGCCCGCACCATGGCAGAACGCCTCGGCTGCGGTATGGCCATTATCGACAAACGCCGTCCGGAACCCGGCGTAGCCGAAGTTATGAACCTTATCGGCAACGTTGAAGGCAAAACCGCAATTCTTGTCGACGACATGATTGATACCGCCGGTTCTTTGGTAGAAGCAGCCAAAGCTGTTAAAAAATTTGGTGCAAAAGAAATTTACGCATGCTGCACGCATCCGATTTTGACGGACCCGGCTGTAAGCCGCATTGCCCAGTCGGATATTACGGAAGTTGTTGTTACCAACACCATTCCGCTGCCGCCGTCCAAAAAGCACCCCAAAATTAAAGTGCTTTCCATTGCGCCGATTCTGGCAGAAACCATTCTGCGCATTTACAACAACTGGTCTGTAAGCCAGCTGTTTGAAAAACACAAATAATAAACTTTATGGGCCTGCCGCAGGCGCGGCGGGCCTTATTTTTGCATTAAGGAGTAAACATGAAACTGATAGTTGGGCTTGGCAACATTGGCAAAGAATATGAAGGCACGCGCCATAATATCGGCTTTATGGTGGCCGATGAACTTGCAAAGCGCTGGGGCATTACCACCTGGAAAAATGAACGCAGCGCCATGTGCGCCGAACACCGTATTCCCGAAAAGGTATTTTTAATAAAACCTACCACCTATATGAATTTAAGCGGCGAAGCCGTGGGCGCTTTTGCCAATTTTTACAATATCGACCCGGAAGATATTGCGGTTATTCAGGATGACCTAGATTTACCCTGCGGCAAACTGCGCATCCGCCGCAAAGGCAGTGCGGGCGGGCACAACGGCATTAAATCCATCCAGCAGCATCTTGGCACGGGCGATTTCCCGCGCTTTAAAATCGGCATCGGCCACCCGGAGCGCAATGCGTCAGCCGTTATCGGCCATGTGCTGCACCGTTTCGGCAAAGAAGAACAGCCTTTAATTGAAGAAGCTGTAAAGCAGATGGCTGACGCCGTTGAGTTATGGCTGAAAGGCGATATGGACGCAGTAATGCAGGAATACAACAAAAAGCCGCCTAAAAAGAAAGATGAATAAATAGCAAAAAATAAAGGATGCGATAATAAATCGCATCCTTTATTTTTATCATTTTCCACCATGGCGTAAGATATATCCAGAGTAAACATGTTGTTCTTTATTGTTTTTAAGAGCAAATTTGCCATTAACAATAACTGTTTCTATACCAGTTGTATATTGCAGTGGATTTTCGTATGTAGCAAGATCTCTGATTTTTTCATAATCAAATATAACTATATCAGCATAGAAACCTTCTTTTAATAAACCACGTTTATGAAGGCCAAGACGTTTGGCAGGTTTAGATGTCATTTTAGAAATAGCTTCTTCAATTGTGAATTTTTTTAATTCTTTAACATAGCGCCTGATAAACTTACCACGTGCGCCGAAAGCGCGTGGATGAGGACGCCCTGAAGCAAGAATGCCTTCAGTTGCTAATGCCATACTATCAGAGCATACCATAGTTTCTGGTCTGCCAAGAATAGTATCTAAATCGTCCTCGCTAATGATTTTTACAATTACTTGCACTCGGCTTTCTTGTTCTAAAATAAAATCATAGACAAAATCAAACGGTTCTTTTCCTGCTAAAGCAGCTGCTTGTGTTATGCTTAATCCAAGATATTTTTTTGCATCTTCTGTATTAACTGTACCAATAACAGCATTATCCCAGCCGCCAATACTCTTATACAAAGCCTCCCAACCTGGTAAGCCATTAATTATATCATTTGTCATACGCTGACGTTCAGAATTATCACGTAAACGTGCAAATAATTTCTCTACACCGCCTTCAAACGCCCACGGAGGAAGCATGGTGCCGATAGAAGTACAGCCTGCGGTATACGGATAGGCATCATAGGTCAGTTCAAGGCCATCATTTTTAGCTTGTTCAAGGCGTTTAAACAATTTTTCTGTTTGTCCCCAAGAACGGTAACCTAAAAGTTTTAAATGGGATATATGCAAAGGAACACCACTGTTTTGAGCAATATTTACAGCTTCATCAATTGCGTTCCAAATATTGTTTCCTTCGCTGCGCATATGTGTTACATAATAACCGCCATAAGGCTTCATGGCTTTGCATAATTCAGTTAATTCGTGTTCAGAAGTGTATTCTCCGGGCATATAAATAAGACCACTAGACATACCTACACAGCCAGCTTCCATAGCTTTAGCCACTTCTTTTTGCATGTTGAGTAGTTGTTCTTTTGTTGGTTCTCCCTGGGCAAAGCCCATTTCATTAATGCGTATTACCCCTTGGGCAAGAAGTGGTACGATATTAATTGCCGGGGGCTCTGCTTCCAAATATTTTAAATAATCATCTACTGAATTCCAAGGGAGTTTAATTTCAACAGGAATAGAGCCTACAAGCCTTGTGCCTAAGTAAGTTATTAAATCAACTTTGTGTTCTTCGCAAATTGGTGCGGTGCCAATGCCGCAATTACCAATAACATCTGTTGTTACACCATCGTAAATACGCGAACTGGCATTACGGCTATATATTACAGCCATATCTGAATGGCTGTGAATTTCAATAAATCCAGGACATACTACTTTACCCTTGGCATCAATTACTTCTTTTGCAGATAAATTGCTTAAATCGCCTATTGAAGTAATTTTATCACCTGTAATGCCAATATCGCCAATAAAACCTGGTTTATTTTCGCCATCAATTATTGTTGCACCAGTAATTTTAATATCAAACATTTAAAACACCTCTTTTTATTTATGCCTATTTGAATAAATGAATTTAGAAACAAACATGCCCATCAATACAAGTAAAAGCATGTTAAGTGCAGCCGGAACACCAAACATAGGAAGAACTAATAAAAGAACTAAACCGATAACTAAAATAACACTGCCTTGGGAAATATCTTTGAGTGTCATACTTGTATAAACTGCTGCAAAAAGCGAAGGTAAAATGTAAACAAAAGCAGTTTGAACATATTCAGGCAATAGCGGAATAAGTGAAGTGCCAGCTAACGCAAATATAGTAACAAGAGAAATTGAAACAAATACTGAGGTTGCTAAAGCTAAAGTTGCAATAATGTCACCTTTAGGAGTATTGGGCTCTACATTAGCAACTTTCTGTGCCATTGTTACGGCTGGAATGCGTATATCGGCTGCTGAACCAGCAATCCAAGCGATATAAGAACCGGCTGTACCGAGAGAACCAAAATAGGATAATGGCTGGATAAACCAACTTACACCAAAGGCAGCCGCCATTGTAGTCCAAATTACAATAAGGTCATTTAACGATGGTATTGTATCATATGCTAACCATAAATAAATTCCCGGAAGAAAATTGGCAAAAATTGCAAAACTAACTGTTATTGTACCGACACGGATAATTTTAGAATTGAACGACATGATTTTCACTTCCTTATATCAAATTACAGATTATTTTAAAGCATAGTGTACTAATGTTGCTGCGACCATACCTACTATCATAGAAATACCGAAAGAAAGTTCTATTAATGTTTGTTTTTTAGCGCAGAACTTATTAAGTATTACCATTGTAATAATTGAGGCAGCAGAAGCCGTCCAATGTGCAGCTTGTTTACCAACAACAGTATTAAGCCACAGGCAAGCGAATAAACCAAATGCTGCACCTGCCATAACAAGTTTTACTAATCTAACGTCAAATTTAACGTTCATTTTTTCTACCATTTTTTCCATGCGGGGAGTTAATAATAAAGTTACAATCATCCATCCCACATTATTAAAGGCCATGGCCCAGTTAGCATACGAGAATTTAAGAAGTTCCGTTGCATTTGCAGGTGCCAAAGTTTCAGCAATAGACATAACTGCTAATTCTGTACGCGGAGCGCCGATATCGCAAACACGCATCCAACCAACTGGTCCGCCAACAAAAATAATTAATGAAACCAACGCAATTACAGTTGAAAACGTAGGGCCAACTGCTGTCATACCAGCTGAACGGATACTGCTTTTTAAAATGCTTTTGTCTAAATTTAAACGTTCAGCTTCGCGCCAAGCAATGCGAAAAATCCAAACGCTTTGGATTAGTACTGCAAAAACCATAACACCGCAGACAATCCACATAGCTGTGCTATTCATAAAATCCATAATAAAGCCCCCCTAAAATAAAATTATGAAATAATATTATCAATAAAGTTTACAACAAAATATGTCTTTAATATGTCTTTAAATTAAACTGTTAAATATATAATAATAAAAAAACAAAAGTGTACCCAAAATTTTGTAAATAAATAGATTAAAAGACGTTATTTATGATAAAATATAAGGAAAAACACAAGGATGTATAATTATGAAAATTTGTTTTGTTGTTCCGGAATTACCAATATTAGAAAAAATACAAATTTTAATGAAAAATGAATTTAAACGAATAGAACCTTATTATCTTATTTATAATGATTATAAAGAAGTTTATAAAGATTTAGATAAAATTCAGAAGAATTTTGATGCTGTTTTGTTCGGCGGGAAATTACCATATCTTTATTGCGCTGAAAAAATAAAGCAAGAAGTGATGTGGAGTTATGTACCGCGTACTGGCAGCACTTTAGTAACTGCTTTGGCATATTTGTCACGTCAGGGTTATGATTTACAAAGAATTTGTTTTGATACATATTCAGAAGAAGTATTAAAAGAAGTTTATGAAGAATTAAATATAGCCCATGATTTTAAGCCTTTACTGTTTAAGGGAGATCCATTGAATGATAATTATATAGACGAAGTTTTTGATTTCCATCTGCGTAATATTAAGAGCGGGAAAGCAGATATTGTATTTACGCATATTTTCTTAGTTCATAACAAAATTTTGCAATTACAACTTCCGTCTTTTTTTGCTGTAACTACATACAATGTTTTAAGAGAGCAAATTGAAAAACTTGAACAATATTCCTATATTCAAAAAGAAGAAGCAGGCCAAGTTGTAGTGTTATTTATAAATATAGATTATCCTCCGGAATATTTGTTAATGCAAGAAACGTCCGAACATTATTTGGATGAAAAACGCAGTATTGAAAAAAGAATTTATAGATATGCTGATAAAATTTTGGGCTTTGTAATAGAACTGTCTAATAATACATATATGATTTTATCAACATCAGCTTCAGTAAAAAAAGAAACTGATAATTATCACTATATTTCTTTATTAGATACTTTAGAAAAATATACTTTGTATACTGTTTCAATAGGTATAGGGCAAGCTGATAATGTAGCCCAAGCAAGAAAAAACGCTATAGCTTCTATGTTAAGTGCATATAAACATAAAAAGAATAGCGCTTATATACGCCTTGGCAATGGCAAAGTCGTAGGTCCTTTATATGCAGAAGATAAAGTAACGTCAAAACAGCCGCTTGATGACAGATTGGATAAAATAGCTAAACATACTGGTATGAGCGTGAATACAGTTTATGCAATTTATACATTTGCCAGCAGTAAATCTGATGGATGTTTTACATCTATGGAGTTAGCTGAAAATATGGGTATAAATAAACGAAGTACGGACCGTTTTTTACGCCGTTTAGAGGATTATGGTTATATAAAAATAATTGGATCACGTATACTGGGCAAAAGCGGCCGTCCATCAAGAATAATGAGATTTTATTTAGAACCTTAAATTTGATTTTTAATGTTTTTTGTTCGAAAGTTTACAGAAAAACATTTCGTTTTTAAAATTTTAATAAAAGTATTGCATAATAATGTAAAAATAATTAAAATAGTTTCCATAACATGGATTGCAATAAATTTATTTTACAAGGGAGAGGATCATATGTCTTACAAATTACAAAAAAATGTAACTAATTGCAGTTCTCTTGTTGAACGCGATGAAAAGGTTATTGCCAGGTGTCAGCATCTTTCGTACTATCCTTTAGCTGTGGCTAATGGCAAAGGTGAATTTTTAAAAGATGAAGATGGCAACGAGTATATTGATTTCTTAACAAGTGCTTCTTCATTAAATTTAGGCAGCAGTAATGAAACTATAACGCAAGCTATTCAAGAACAATTAAATAAATATACTCAATATACAGTTGCTTATTGTTATAATAAGAAAAACATAGAATATGCAGAACGTTTAACTTCTGTTTATCCAGGCGGTGTAAAAGCTAAAGTATGTTTTGGCAACTGCGGCAGCGATGGAAATGATGCAGCAATTAAATTTGCAAGAGCATATACCGGCAGGACCAAGATTATCAGCTTTATAAACGGTTATCACGGAAATACCTATGGTTCGTCTTCTCTTACAACTGTTACAACGAGAATGCGCGATAAAATGGGGCCTTTTCTTCCGGAAATTTACCATTTCCCGTTTTTTGGCGAAGATGTTCCTGATGATGTTTGCGAACGCGAATGTCTGCGTGAAATGGAGGCGGCATTTGCACGTACTTTACCTGTTAATGAAGTAGCTGCTGTTATTATTGAACCAATTCAGGGCGATGCTGGCATATTACCTGCACATCCTATTTTCATGCAGAAACTTTACAAACTTTGCAAAGATAATGGCATACTTTTCATATCTGAAGAAGTACAACAAGGTTTTTTCCGTGCCGGGCACTGGTTTAGTATTGAGAACTATCCCGGTATTATTCCGGATGGTATTATCATGGGTAAGTCTATCGGAGCCGGTTTAACTTTAGGTGCTTTTATGGGGCGTGCAGAAATAATGGATGTTTTGCCGGCACCGGCCCATTTATTTACTTTAGGTGGTAATGCACTTGCATGTGCAGCTGGCTGTGCTGCTTTTGATATTTATAAATCGGCAGATTTTCAAGAACAACTTGCAGTTAATAGTGCAAAAATAGTTGAACTTATGCAGAAGTTAAAAGAAAAATATCCTCAAGTCATTGATTTTTATCGTGGCCGTGCAATGTCCTATGGTATTGGCATTAAAGAAATAAATGGAGAAGATGCGGCTTCTGCTGCATTTAAAATAGCTTTTAGGGCTTATGAAAAAGGGTTAATTATTATTACAATTGGTGGTAATATTTTAAGAGTGCAGCCGCCTCTCAATATAAAACTGGAAAATATGGAAAAGGCTTTTAATATTTTGGATGAAGCTATTAAAGATCTTTGCGCAGGAAATATTCCTGATGATGTATTTACTTACCGCCACGGCTGGTAATATTGTATAAGTTATTTTTGGAGGGAATTTTATGGAGAAGAAAGGTTTTTTTGATGGTAGTATCGGTCAATATCTTCTTCCGGGCATTATCTTGCAATCGGTATTAATTGGCGGAGGCTATGCAACAGGTCGTGAAATTGTAGAGTACGGAGCTAAATTTGGTGCATTAGGATGGCTTTCTGGGTTTGCTACATTTTTAGGTTTTGCCATTGTTTGCTCATTAAGTTTTGAACTCATCCGCTTATTTAAAGCATATGATTTTAAATCATTTATAAAACTTATTGCAGGACCATTATGTTATGTGTTTGATATTATTTATTTTCTTTTTATGATTATTATTATAGCTGTAATGTCTTCAGCAACTGGTTCTGTTGTAGAAGAAACAACAGGACTCAATTATTGGGTGGGCGTTACTGCAATTACAGTTATTGTGGGCTTGCTTAATTTTTATGGAGAACATTTGATTGAGCATTTTGAAACTTTGGGAACTATTCTTTTATACATCGGTTATATTATGTTCTCAGTTTTAGTAATTTCAACTCATTATGATAATATCGGAACTGTATTTGCTAATAATGACAGCAGTTTTGTAGCTGGGGCAACTGCGTTTGATTCCATTTGGAATGGCATAATTTATATGGCATTTAATTTAGTTGTATTACCAGCTTCTTTCTTTACTATAAAAAGGCAAACAAGCCGCAAACAATCTATAATAAGCGGTATTATCGGTGGGATATTAATGACTATTCCGTGGTTCTTAACTTATTTTTCTGTTATGGGTTTTTATCCATCCGATAAAGTATTATCTGCTCCTGTACCATGGGTTGTAATGATGCAGTCTTGTAACGCCGGTTCTTTTATGTATATATTTTTTGGCATTGTAATGGGATGGACATTAATAGAAACTGCTACTGGCATTATCCACGCAATGTTAACCCGTATTGATAAAAGTCTTGAAGAAAGACATGGTGGGCAACTTAGCCGTACTCAAAAAGGCGGGTTAACAATAGGTATACTTATTGCTTCAATGGGAATGGCACAAATTGGCATAATTGATTTAATTGCCAAAGGTTATAATGCATTAGCTTATGCCTTTATTGCTATTTTCCTGATTCCGTTATTCACAGTTGGAGTTTATAAAATTCATCAAAAACGCAAAGAAGAGTTGGCTGCTTTAGCTGTTGTAAATAGTGAAGAAAAATAAAGTTTGTGGACACTTTTAAAAAATTGGTAGATGTAAATTATTGCTGATGTAACGCATGTTACAATTTTACATTAAAAACAAAGCTTTAAAATAAAAATGTAAAAAAATCAGCGCAAAAGTGTTGACAAGGTGTTGTGTGCCTATTATAATAACATCATCAAATAACAAATTGCGTTGATTGGGAAAAGTAGTAAAGAAGCCCAGATTCCAGAGAACTTATCATTTAGCTGAGAGATAAGATCAAAGCACTTTATGAAAATCCCCCATGAGCTGCCAGCTGAAGGGCAAAAGCCTGTGTAAGTGTGGCCGGAGGACGACCGTTACAGCGTCAGGCATTGAACGTCAGTTGTGAAACTTTCGGTGATGCCGGTAAAGTGGCCGTATTATTACGGCAATAAGAGTGGTACCGCAGAGCTATTCGGCTTTGTCTCTTACAAAAGAGGCAAAGCCTTTTTTGTTGGTAAAAAAGCTTTACAATCGCCGGTTTGTTATTAAACAAATTATTTTATTCAAAGGAGAAATGAAAAATGAGTGTATTGAACAAATTGGCAGAATTCGTAGGCAAATATCTTACTTACATCGTGTTTGCAGTTGTTGTGGCAGCGTTCTTCTTCCCGCAGGGCTTTACCTGGGCGGCTTCGCAGACTGTACTGCTTCTTTCCGTTATTATGTTCGGCATGGGCATGACGCTGCGTGCCAGCGACTTTGCACTGGTGCTCAGCCGTCCTAAAGAAGTGTTCTTCGGCTGCGTAGGGCAGTTTACCATCATGCCGTTCCTCGCATACGTTTTAACCGTTGGGTTTGAACTTCCTCCCGAACTTGCAATCGGCATGATTCTCCTCGGCACCACTCCGGGCGGTACGGCTTCCAACGTAATGACGTATCTTGCCAAAGGCGACGTAACCTTGTCCGTTTGCCTTACTACCGCAACTACTCTGCTTGCACCGCTGCTGACTCCGTTTTTAACCTGGATGCTGGCAGGCCAGTGGGTTGAAGTTTCCTTCCTCGCAATGCTTAAATCCGTATCTCAGGTAATCCTTTTGCCAATCGTGCTTGGCATCCTCGTTCATAAAGCAGTCGGCGACAAACTCGTCGTTAAATACTCCAAACTTTTGGTTCTCGTATCCGCGTTCAGCGTACTTTCCATCATGGGTGCTATGGTTGCCTTAAACGGCGAAACCATCTTAAGGCTCGGCTGGGTTATGGTTCTGGTTGTAGTGCTGCAAAACTTTGGCGGTTACGCCCTTGGCTGGATGCTCGCCAGAAAAGCCGGCATGGGCAGAGCGCAGTGCACAACAGTTATGCTGGAAGTTGGCATGCAGAACGCAGCACTTGCCTGCTCGCTTGGTACTCTGCACTTCACTCCGATGGCAGCAGTGCCCGGCGCAATCGGCGGCGTAGTACATCAAATCACCGGTTCGCTTCTGGCTTCCATTTTTGCCGCACGCAACGGCAAACAGGAATCCGCACAGGCTGTTATGCCTGAAGCAGAACCTGCCAAATAATTAACCACGCAGCGCGGAAGGCTGAACGGAAATAAACCGCACCGCGCCGTATAAAACAAACTTGCAGTCTAAAATAAGGGATTTTGTTCGGAACAATAAAACATATAAAGCTGCATTAAAGCAGCTACTTTCCCCCGGCCCCGGTGGTGCTCCGCCGCCGGGGTTTTAATTTGCCCTGTTGACAGCAGTGCGCCGCTGTGGTATATTTTTAGAGAACTAAATACTAAAATTCGCTGTGGATTTTTCTGGCATAGCCACTTTTCGCCACACAGTTGCCTTAGCGGGCGCTGTGTGGTTTTTTAATGCAGCGGAAGGAGAGGGAATATGAACGAAAATTTTATGAAGGAAGAACCGGTGCTGCCGCTGATAACTTCAATGGCGCTGCCCATGGTTATCAGCATGATGGTGAACTCGCTGTACAACATTGTGGATAGTTTTTTTGTGGCGCAAATCAGCGAGGACGCCATGACGGCGCTGTCGCTGGTGTTCCCGGTGCAGAATTTTATCAACGCCGTCAGCATTGGCTTTGGCGTGGGCATTAACGCGCTGATTGCCTATTACCTTGGCGCGGGCGAAGGCGAAACTGCTAACCGCGCGGCGGTGCACGGCATGGCGCTTTCCGCCCTGCACGGTGTGGTGCTGATGGCAGCCTGCATTGCCATTATGCCGCAGTTTTTAAGCGCTTTTACAAATAACGCACAGGTTATAGATATGGGTGTGCGTTATTCCAATATTGCTTTCAGCTTTTCGCTGATAATTATGCTGGGGCTGGCGTTTGAAAAAATCTTTCAGGCAGTCGGCAATATGAAAGTTACCATGATTGCGTTAATGGCAGGCTGCATAACCAACATTATTTTAGACCCGCTCCTTATTTTCGGCATCGGGCCGTTTCCCGAATGGGGAATAGAAGGGGCGGCTGTGGCAACCGGCATAGGGCAGATAGTAACGCTTTTAATATACTTGTTTGTTTATAAAAATTATCCGCTGCGCATCAGGCTGAGCCGCAGGTATTTAACGTGCGACGCCGGGCTTGATTTTAAACTTTACGCCATCGGCATACCGGCAACGCTGAACTTGGCGCTGCCTTCGCTGCTGGTGTCTTCGCTTAACACCATACTTGCGGCTTTTTCGCAAAGCTATATTGTGGTGCTTGGCATTTATTACAAGCTGCAAACTTTTTTGTACTTGCCTGCTAACGGCATTATTCAGGGCATGCGCCCGCTGATTGGCTTTAATTATGGTGCGGGTGAGCACGAGCGCGTGAAGAAAATTTACAACACAACACTGGTGCTTAACGCAGGCATTATGCTGGGCGGAACAATAATTTGCCTGACGGTGCCGGATGTTTTAATGGCCATGTTTACCGATAACGCCGTAACAGTAGAAGCCGGAGCGCAGGCGCTGCGCATAATCTGCGCCGGGTTTATCGTATCGGCAGTGAGCGTAACTGCCTGCGGCGCACTGGAAGGGCTTGGCAATGGCATGCCGTCGCTTGTAATTTCACTTTTGCGCTATGTAGTAATAATTATACCGGCGGCATGGTTGTTAAGCCGCAGCTTTGGCGCACAGGGAGTATGGCATGCCTTCTGGCTGGCAGAACTTATAACCGCCGCCGCGGCGCAGCTTGTGTATAAAAGGTTTAGTAAATGAAAAGCAAAATACTGCTAAACTACGTTAGTACAAAATATTGAAAGTGTTTTTGCTGTTGGTATGAAAGCAGAAAACCCCTTGTCAGTTTTTTAATTCTACCTCTGTAAATCTGTAACATAACACGCCGGGTGTGGTAGCGGCGCTGAAGTAACAAAAAAGAATATGGTACGACAGCTTAAAAAAAGCATGGCACATCAGCTGCCATGCTTTTTTGCGTAAATGCGAAGGGCTGACGCAAAATATTTTTATAAATAAATTCGTAACGTCTTGTGGGGGGGGTAAAGGTATGGTAAAATAATAATATTCGTTAATACTGCATAATTCAATCTAAAGCGCATGCATATAAAAATATTACGCTTAGATAAAACAGTAAAAATTCGATGAGGTGGTTTTTATGAAAGGGAAGAAAAATTTAGAAAGGGCAATCGTGCTGGGGTTAATTTTAAGTACCGGCGTTTATTGTAGTGCGTGGGCGGCGGAAGGACCTATAAATGATGATAATTGGAAAAGTTATGAAAATAAATCATATAATAGTGAAGCTTTGATAGAAAATAATAGTGGGACAGAAGCAGCTATTAAATTAGAAAATGCCGATGATGTTACGATTAAAATTACTACAAATGGAAAATACGATATTACTTTAAATTCTGAAGGTAGTGGTATTCGTACGCAGGAAGATAGTACTGGTGGCAGCATTACTTTAAATGCGGGTAAAGATAATTATATTAAATTTTCTGGTGAAGGTAATGGTATAGATGCCGATAGTAATTTAACTATTACTTTAAAAGCAGTAGGGAATAATAAAATTTTAAGCGCAGAAAATGCCGGTGAAGATGGTGTTAATCTTGGCGAACATCAAAGTGAGAAGATACAATTTACAGCAGGAAACAGCAATGTAATAAAAGTAACACATGATGGCATATACACTAATGAAGATAGTACTGCTGATTCAGAATATATTGCTGAAAGCGGCAATAATGAAATTGAATCAGGTAATAATGGCATTGACCATCGCGGCAGTGGTGACATAATTTTAAAAGCTGAAAAAGGACAAAATATCATTACAGCAGATGGCGGAGACGGTATTCGTGTTGAAGGAACTGGTACAGTAGAATTTATTGCACAAAATAATAAAATAACTGCTGGTGATAATGGCATACAAGTTGAAGACGGTGGTAGTGTTAATATAACGGCAAATGGTGGTAATAATATTATTAATGCAAGTGTCAATGGTATTTATGTAAGTGGTAAAAATAGTAAATCTAAACTTGATGCGAGTAGTAATATTATTACTGTAACTGGCGCAAATGATGGAGCAATTGGAATTTACGCTGGAAGTGGTGCTGAGAAAGAAATCGTTTCTGCTGATAAAACAGAAATAAATGTTACAGCTAATGCTGGCGATGCGTATGGGATTTTAGCGGAGACAGCAGGTAGTATTAATATTGATAGCAATAATGAAATAAAAATAAAAGTTGATTGTATAGATAATTTAAATGATAAGTATACCACAGAAACATATGGAATTTTTGTTGATAAAGATAGCAGCGTTAATTTAACTACTCATGATGGAAATATTGAAATTTTAAATAATACAATTAAAAAGGTGACGGATTAAATGCGAATAATGGCATTGTATCAGAAGGTAAAGTTACATTAGATTCTGGTAATGATATAAATATATATACTTATTCTGGTGGTTCTTCTGCTGATGATAGAGTTGCTATAGAAAATAATGGAGTAATGACTTTATATGCTGATAGTAATCTTAATATAATTTCTGAAAATATTGGTGATAATACCAATACCCATATAAATAGAGGTATTTATACAAATAATGACTCAATGTTTGATGCTGATATTAATGGAAGTGTAGAAATTACTTCAAATGGAGCTAGTGCGATAGGTATACAATCAGATTTTAGTGGGGGATCTATAGAAATTAATGCTGGTGAAGGGATTGTTGTTAATGCGATTGGACATGGTGCAATCAGTCCTACTGGTGGAAGTATGGAAGTGGATTCTTATGGTGTATGGAATTCAGGAAATGGTACTGTAAAACTAGATACTGAGGGACAAATTAGTATTACTGCATCAAATGATAATCCAAGTACAGATCCGTCTTTTAGTTTGGTTGCTGGCGTTGTAGGATTAAATTTTGATGGATCAAATGAAACAATTTTAGATGGGTCGGATGTTGATATAACAGCTATAAGTAATGGATATTTAACATACGGCGTTACTTCGCAATATAGTAAAAATGCGAAGGTTAAAATTTTTTCTGATAAGGATACTACTATAAAGGCGATAACTGATTTTGGTCAAAGTTATGCTGTTAATGTTGCAAATGGTAATATTAAAATAGAATCAAATAGGGATAGTATAATAGAAGCTTTTAGAAATAATGAAGAGGGTGAAGCAATTGCTATTAGTACAGAGGTAATAGGTACTGACTATGAAAATGTGATAAGCATAGAAAGTAATAGAAATACTTTGGTCTATGCCTCTAATATTGCTGTTTTTACTGACGGAGAAAATTCTAAAGTTAATATTGAAGCTAATACAGGTTCTAATATAGTTGCAGCTGGTGATATTTTAAATGGCTATGGTAAATCTTATGCAATTAATGCAATTGGACAAAGTGATGTTGACTTAACAGCAGGCGAAACTAATTTGTTGCGCGGCGCTATTTATGCAAGCGGAAGCACTGGTACAGATAAAACAGATGTAACACTTGGCGGCACTTCCAATATGGTTTTATCTAATGCCTATATAGCCAATGCAGGCGGTCTTAAAGATAAAAATGTAATTTCAGCCCTGTATGCGGAAAAAGGTGCGCATATAGAACTGGATGGCGATTATAATCTGCTTGGTACTTATGCTGATAGTGAATCTCCAGATTTAGAACGTGTTGTATGGGCTTATGATACGGCTCATATTAATATTACCGGTTTAACTGCAATTAGTACTGATAGTTATCATTTGGCCATTGACGGAAACAGTAAAGATATAGCCGTTGCCGCAGGCACTGCAACGGGCTTGGAGAAATTAACTCCAGAAGAAATTCTTGATTATCGTGGCGACAGAGCAAATGTAGATATTAATTATGAATCGGACAGCTCCATTACAGGCGACATTCTTTCTGCCTATGCAGGTACGGTAAATATTACTGCTAATGGTGAGAATACAAGAGCTGCTTCCGATGCTAAAATTGATATTCGCGGCAATCTTTTGGCAGGCAACAATGGTATTTTAAATGTTGACCTTGGCAAAGGCGGCGTATTAACCGGCCGCGTGGATGATTACGGCGATGCCGGATTGAATACCGGGCATGGTGCAGCAACAGGCACTGAAAACAGCTTCTTTAACCCTGCATTTAGTAGTGAAATTATAGCAAACGGCACGGTAAACCTTACTATGGGTAAAGGTTCGGTATGGAATGTAACCGGGCAAAGCTGGATTACTCAACTTAACACTACAGCAAATGCAGAAGATACTCTTATTAGCCTTGAAAAAGCCAAAGAAGATTTGAATAGCAACGCCAGCGCACTTACTATCGGCACGTTAAAAGGTGATACAAGATTTTATATGAACCTTGACGGCGACAGAAGTGCAAGCGATATGCTGTATATTAAAAATGCAGATGGGAAATATGACATTTATTTACAGGAAGAAGTATTGAGTAGTGAAATTAACAGCGATAAAGCAGGTAATACTTTTAATGGCTTGCGTTTTGCTACTGTTGGTGAAGGTAATGCAGAGTTTACTGTAAGAAGTCAGGGCACAGGTTCGGCATTTGATGTAGAATACGAAGTTGGTACGGACAGTTATGAAAACAACAGCGAAAACACTGCTTATAATTCTACTGGCGGCGGAGAAGGTAACGTAGAAAAACCTGGCAATGCTTCTGTTGATGATTTCTTTGGTTTGAATGATACTTCTTCGCAGGCAAATGCAGAAAACAATATAATGTTGATGGCGGAAACGGATGAAGCAATTGATACTGCCGCTAATAGTGCTGAAAACAGCACTCTTGATGAAGTAACCAACTTTAAAATTGTTAAACGCCTTGGTGAAGAACTTAATGACACCGGCAAAACCATTCTTAACATGAGCCGTGCTAACTACAGCAACGCAATTTATATGGACCGTTTGAATAAACGCCTTGGTGAAGCACGTTATATTAACAGCGAAGAAGATGAAGGCATGTGGGTACGTATCCGCCATGACCGCATTGGCAAGGATGCTGCTTACCGCAGCCAGAACACCATGTATGAACTCGGCTATGACCAGAAACAGGAATGCGATAACGGCGAACGCCGCGTAGGCATGGCAATTGACTACATGCATGGCGATACCGGTTATGACCAGATTGCAGGCAAAGGCGAGATTGACCGTTACGGTTTGTGGCTGTATGATACCTGGATGGGCGATAAAGGCCATTATGCCGACTATGTAGCTAAATGGGGACATCTCTCCAACGATTTTGAAGTTTATACTATGAACGATAAAACTAAACAAGTAACTGGCGATTACAGCAACAACGTATTCAGCGTAAGTGCAGAATACGGACGTAAAAAAGATATTGGCAATGACTGGTACTTTGAACCTCAGGTACAGGCACAGCTGGCACGTGTAACCGGTGCAGATTATACAACCAACCAGGGCACAAAAGTAAGCGTTGACGGTATCAACAGCTTAATCGGTCGTGCAGGCTTCCGCCTTGGTAAAGATTTTGGCGAAGAAAAACAGAGCACTGTTTACATTAAAGCAGACGTGCTGCATGAATTCCTTGGTGACCAGGATGTAAGAGTACTTGATAAATCCAGTGATAACAAATGGGCTGGCATCAGCTACGAAAACGAAGGAACCTGGTATGATGTAGGTTTTGGCTTTGCAACCCAGATGAGCAAAAGCAGCTATGCCTTCATGGATTTTGAAAAACCCTTCGGTAATGATAATGACGAAACTTACCAGATTAACGTTGGCATGCAGTGGAGCTTTTAATTGAACTGGTAATAGGTTAAGTTAATGTAAAAGTAAACTAAACTAAACAGAAAAGGGGGCGTTGACTCCCTTTTGCTGTTAAAAAACTAACAATAAAAACGAGGTAAAAATGAATCAGGAAAATACAGGGCTTGATAAAACAATGCTGGAAAAGTTTGCGGCAGGCGGTACGGTAGAGTTTGAAAATTATCTGCCGCGCAGCAGAAGCGGCATGCGCACTTGGGAATTAAAAATAAAAGAGGCTGACGGCAGCCGCAGAATAGTGGTAATCCGCGACAGCGGCTTAAATGTTACCGGCACGGAGGTGGCGGTACAGCCTTTTACAAACCGTGCTGAGCGCAATGCAGAAATTTGCAGGCTTTATAATGAATGTCACTTGTCGCAGGTGTTTTTGGCAAATTTGTTTAATATCAGCCAGCCTGCTGTTTCGGTAATTATTAAAGGATGCAAATTATAAGCAGTAAATAAAAAACGGCATCACGTTTTACGTGATGCCGTTTTCCTTTATTATGTTCAGCAGGTTCTGCCGGGGTAAACTTTTAAGGCTTCGCCTAAAATGTAAATGGCGCGTTTTAAATCTTCGCAGTTCAGCACGTAAGCAAGGCGTGCTTCGTTAACGCCAAGGCCGGGGGTGCTGTAAAAGCCGTTGCCGGGGGCAAACATTACGGTTTCGCCGTCAACGTCAAAGTTTTCCAGCAGCCAGATGGCAAATTTTTCTGCGTCATCTACCGGGAATTTAACCATTACGTAAAAAGCACCTTTCGGGTCGCTGGCTGCAACGCCGGGCAGTGATTTCAGCCCTTCGGCAATGGTGTCGCGGCGTTTCTGGTATTCTTTATTTACTTCTTCCAGATAGCTTACCGGGGTTGTGTAAAGTGCTGCTGCGCCAACTTCTTCCAAAATCGGGCTGCACAGCCTGCCCTGGCAGCATTTGTTAATCTGCTGGCAGAACTCTTTATTTTTGCTGATAATGCAGCCTATACGTGCGCCGCAGGCACTATAACGTTTGGAAACGCTGTCGATAATAATCAGGTTGTTGTCAAGCTCTGGCATAGTGCCGAAGCTCTTATATTCACCGCCGTAAACAAATTCGCGGTAAACTTCGTCGGCAATTACGGCAAGGTCGTGCTTAACGGCAAGTGCCGCAATGGTCTGCATTTCTGCTTCGGTGTAAACAACGCCTGTCGGGTTGCCCGGATTGGTTAAGAGAATTGCTTTGGTTTTGGGTGTAATATGTTTTTCAATTTCGGCAGCGTCCGGCAGATGGTAGCCGTTTTCCACGCTGGTGGTTACGGCGTTGATTTTAGCGCCGAACTCGGTGGCAAAAGTTGTATAGTTGGCGTAAAACGGTTCAAAAACCATAATTTCATCATCGGGGTCGCACAAAGCCATAACGGCAAAGGTCAGGGCTTCGCTGCCGCCGTTGGTGATGAAAATATCGCCTGCTTCATAGTTCATGCCTTTTTCGGCATAGTATTTTTGAATTGCTTCAATTAAAAACGGTTCGCCTTTGCTGGCGCCGTAGGCAATAACTTTTTCGTCAAAATTTTTAATGGCGTCCATAAACTGGGGCGGAGTTTCAATATCCGGCTGGCCTATGTTAAGATGATAAACTTTTTTGCCTGCTTTTTTTGCGGCATCTGCATAGGGCGCCAGCTTTCTGATAGGTGATAATTTTAAATTTTGTACACGCTGGGAAATTTTCATATCGGTTGCTCCTCACTTAATAAATTTACAAAACAAAAAATTGTATGCCGCTATTATACCATAAAAAACGCGGCAAGTTCAGCCCTGCCGCGTAAAAATAATGTATACAATTTTAAATTATCTGTTCCAGGGTATGGCGCGGTTTTCTGCCCATTGCAAAAGCAGGTTAAATACCAGCCCCAAAAGCGAAAGCACAATTACGCCTGCCATTAGGCGGTCGGTAATCATCAAATCGCCGTAATGCAGTATCAGCGCACCGATGCCTTCCTGTGCGGCAATCATTTCTGCGGCAACCAGAAGCAGAAGCGAGGTTCCTGCCGCAAGGCGCAGCCCGGCAAAAATCATGGGCAGGGCTGCCGGAAGCACAACTTTTTTTAAGGTCATCCAGCGGGTGGCGTTAAAGCTTACGGCTACCTTAATTAAAAGCGGGTCTACATTTTTTACGCCGGAATATGTATTCATCGCTACCGGAAAGAACACGCCAAGCGCGATAATGGTTACTTTGCTGAGTTCGCCGATGCCGAGCCATAAAATAAACAGCGGCAGCAGCGCAATTTTAGGTATCGGGTACAGCGCGTTTACAATGGGCGAGCCAATGCGGTCAATCAGTGCGGAAGTGCCGGTAAAAAGCCCTACGGCAAGGCCGATGACGCTGCCGAGAACAAAGCCAAGAACGATGCGGTACATACTTGCGGCAAGGCTTGCAGCTATTTCTCCGCCAGCAACCATATCGGCAAGCGCGCTTAAAATACCTGTCGGTGAAGGCAGAAACAGCGGAGAAACAATGCCTGCACGGCAGATGAGTTCCCAGATTATCAGCAGCACAATGACGGAAAGAGCGGAAACCCATACCGGGTAAGTTTTTTGCCAGCTGTGCATTTTATCGGTAATTTTATATTCATTCATTGCCTTCCACCTCCATTAAGGCTGCTCGTGCGTCTTTGCTGATGTGTTCCCAGATAATGCGGATATATTCGGCAATTTCTTCGGTGTGCTGCGGCAGTTCACGTTCTGCACGCGGTATGCCGATATTTAAAATGCGGCTTATTTTGCCCGGGCGGCGCGAAAGCAGCACAACACGGTCGGCAAGCATAACAGCTTCCTGAATGTTATGGGTTACATATAAAGTGCTGAGGCGCGTTTTATCCCACAGGGTAACAAGTTCTTCCTGCATAATGGTGCGCGTCTGCGCGTCCAGCGCACTGAAAGGCTCGTCCATCAAAAGCAGGTCGGGGTTAATTACAAGGGCGCGGGCAATGCCTACGCGTTGGCGCATGCCGCCGCTTAAATGGTGCGGCAGTGCTTTTTCAAAGCCTGTTAAGCCAACAAGGTTTATGTAGTGGCTTATACGGTCTTTTTGTTCCTGCCTGGGCACGCCCATTGCTTCCAGCCCAAAGGCGATATTATCGTAAACGCTGCGCCAGGGAAAAAGCCCCGTTTCCTGAAAAACAATGCCGGTGCGCGGCACATGCCCCTGCGGCAGATGCGTGAAGCTGGCGCTGCCGCTTGTCGGCGCAAGCAGCCCGGCTGTGATGTTTAAAAGTGTGGATTTGCCGCAGCCTGACGGGCCAACCAGGGCGACAAATTCTTCTTCGTTTACGGTAAGGTTAATATCCTGCAAAACAGGCAGGTTATGCCCGGTGCGCGAAACGAAACTTTTACTTACGTTGTCTATAACGAGTTTCATAAGTGCCTCCAAATAAAAAGGGCGGAAGCTGTTCCGCCCTTAAATCTTTACTGTGCCAGTGCTTTTTCCAGCAGAGTGGTATTTGCCACTTTGGCAGGGTCAAGGGTGCCCTGCATCATACCGTGTGAAGAATACCAGTCAATCTGTGTTTTAATATCGTCCGCCATAAGTTTGCCGTTGCGGTCAATGTACGGCAGGCCAAGTTTAATATCACCGGCAGGGGCTTTTACGTATTTGGCAATAATGCCTACAACTTCATCAAGCTTTTTGGGGTCTTTCTTTTCAACGGCTGCTTCGTAATAATAATGGCAGGCCTTGTTATAGGCTTTTAAAAAGCGGATGTTGGCATCTTCGTTTTTCATAAATTCAGGCGAGAAGAACAGTGCGGAAGTCTGATAAGGAATGATGTCGCCAACCTGCACAATGGTTTGCGCCGTGCCTGCGGTCTGCATTTTGGTAATGTTGGGCTCGTTTAAAATTGCGCCGTCAATCTGGCTGCTTTCAAGCGCTGCCATTACGGCGCTTACTTTGCCGAGCGGTACAAGTTCCACGTCGTCGAGGCTCATGCCTTTCTGTTCAAGCATTCTGCCCAGCATATAATGGAAGGTAGAACCTTTCTGCGTAATGCCGATGCGTTTGCCTTTAATGCTTTCAAGGCTGGTAAAGCCGTTATTATAAGCGTTTGCTGCCGCAACAAGTGCGGAAGAAGGGAAGCCTTTTTCTTCGCGGCCTTTATCGGCAACAATTGCCAGCTGCTGACCGCTTGCCGCCATGTTAAAGAGGCTTGCGGTAATGCCGGTTGCGCCTACATCAACCTGAGAAGAAGCAGTTGCAACGGCAATGGGGTGTGCCGCGTCAAACCATTCCGGCTGTATTTCTATATTCTGTTCGGCAAAAAAGCCTTTGTCCATGGCAATAAACAGCGGCGCGCTGCTGGTAAGGCGCAGCATGCCGAGCTTAACCTGCGCTTTGGCCGCTGCTGGTGCCTGCTTTTCGCTGCCGCCGCAGCCTGTAAGGGCAAATGCCAGGCAAAGTGCTGCCAGTAAAAACAGTAATTTTTTCATCGTCATCATCCTTTGCGTAGTTAGTGGTTGTCAGCATAACACTGTGTAAGCGTCTTATCAGTTATTTTACATCAAAAAACCGATAAATGCACTACTTTTATTAAAAAATACACTGTAAAACTTATTTTTGTTTACGGAGCAGGTTTTACTTTTGTTATCAGCGCGATGTTGGTATAATATAATTTATAATGCTGTAAATAACGGAGGCTATATTTATGAAATGGAATAGATTTTTTGCTTTGGCGGCAGGTTTTATTTTGGCGGCGGGGCATAGTGCTGCTTTGGCCGCGGAACCTGTGTGCCTTGCCAGCATTAAAGCGGATACCGACGGCAACGGAACGCAGGAAACCGCCGAGCTGTGGGGCAATAAACTTACGGGAGGCAGCAGCTATTACGGCGATTTGCTGCTGATGATTAAAGACGGCAGCGGCAAACTGATAACCGCCTATACGCCTTCGCTTGAGGGCGGCTATGCCAATATTTTGCAGAAAGGGCACTTTACCGGTAAGGGAGAGCAGATTATTGTGCGCTCTTTAAGCGGGGCGGCACAGGAAATGCAGGTGCGCATTATCGACGCAGCGCTGCCCAATGCCGTGCAGGAAATTTATACCGGCAGCGATAATCTGGGCGCAGCCGTTAACGCTGCTTTTAAGCCCGGTTTTAAAACAGAATTTGTGTTTGAAGATTTTAAAGACGGCGTGCGTACGGAAGCCGTTGAATACGGCGTGCTGCCGCACGAAAAAGATTACTATATTAACTGCGGGCTGTATGACGGAAACGGAAATTTGTTAAAGCCCTACCGCAAACCGGAGAGCCGCATGAGCGGGGTTACCGTTATTGCAGACCCCGAAGGCATGGACAAACTTGCAACCTTGCAGACCGTAAGCGGCACAGGCAGCGAGGACACGCTTGCCAAAATTGCTGCCGAGTGGGAATATGACGGCGGCTGGCAGTTGAAGGACCGCGAATTATATATGCAAATCGTGCAGAACGGTGAATTCCGCCGCAACCTTGTTTTCGGCAACGGCATGCTTTATAAGCAGCAGGCAGTAATGGACGGCAGCAGCGTAACTTATCCGCTGATGGCGGTTGAAGGCAAACAGGAACTGCAAAATACCATTAACGGCGAGCTGGAGAAAGTTTGGCAGCCCTATGCCGCAGCGCTTGGCAAAAAAAGCTGCGAGCTTGATTATACGGTGCCTTTTGCAGGTTCAGACATGATGTCGCTGATGTTTTTCGGCGTAATGGGTGAAGGCAGCGAAGAAATTTTTGAACGCCTGCCGCTGAACATATCGCTCAGCGACGGCAAAGTCCTTGATATCAGCGATGTACTGGATGTTGAAAACCCGGATTTACTGCCGGTACTGGCTCTGCTTGGCGCTGAAGATAAGGTTGATTTTACAAAGGAAGTGCCGAATTCCTGGTATTATAATGGAAAGAATCTGGTGTTCTGCCAGAAGATGAAAGACGGTACGGGCTGGAATGAAGCCGCGATACCGGCATCCGAACTTGAAAAATTTATGCTTAACAAAAATTTGCTGAAAAAATAACAAAAAATAAACAAATTTGCCACAAAGGAACTGACTGGAGAGTCTAATAGCGAAAAACCGAGAAAATAAAAGCAACGATAAGTAAAATTAATGAAATTTGCTGAAATTAAGGTTTGCCTTTCTGCTTTTGAAGGAATATAATTATATTACTTTGGTTTAAGTATATCCTTTTTGCTTTTTTGTACTTGAAACTTAAGTTAGAAGGAGGAATAGATTTATGTTGAATTTTTTGCGTAAGAACAGGAGCGGCAAAGCAGCAGTTGCAGCGCTTGCTGCCGTAACTGTGTTTTCGCTTGCCGGCTGCGGCGGCGAAAAAGCAGCGGCTCCGCAGGCTACGCTTGTAAAATCCATGCAGGTAATAAAGCGTGATACACCGCTGGTTTACGATTATACCGGCTTTGTGCAGGCTCAGCAGGAAATGGAGTTGAAGGCACAGGTAAGCGGGCAGATTACCGGCAAGTATTTTAACGGCGGCGAAACCGTTCAGGCGGGGCAGATTTTGTACACGATTGACCCGCGTACCTACCGCGCCAACCTTTTGCAGGCACAGGCAAACCTTGCCAATGCCCGTGCTCAGCTTGCCAACGCTTCGGTAGATGCCGAACGTTACACAAAACTTTATGAACAAAGCGCTGTTTCCAAACAGACTCTCGATAACGCCATTATGGCGCGCGACCAGGCACAGGCATCCGTAAACGCGCAGGAAGCCATGCTTGAAAATGCGCAGATTGATATGAACGAAACCAATGTAACGGCTCCGTTTACCGGACGCATTGATACTACTGCCCTTGAAGTAGGCAACTATGTTACCGATGGGCAGACCACCATGGCAACAATTTCCAACACCGACCCGGTATTTGTAGAGTTCAGCATGGCTGAGCCTGAATACTTGAAGCTTGCCAACACTGCCGTTGACAGAGGGCAGGCCGCTCCGCTGGAAAATTTGAGCATTGTTCTGAGCGACGGCACCACTTATGACCTGCCGGGCCGCATTGCCGAGGTTAACCGCGCGCTGACTGCCAACACCGGTACGCTTACCATTAAGGCGCTGTTCGATAACCCGAACCGCGTACTGCTGCCGGGAATGTTCGCACATGTACAGGCAACGGCAGGTACCAGGGCTAACGCACTTCTCATTCCGCAGCGTGCCGTTACGGAATTGATGTATAAGAAATTTGTTTATGTTATCGGCGCAGACAACAAGGTTGAAATGCGCGAAGTTACCCTTGGGCCTCGCGTAGGGCGTTTGTGGATGGTTGAAAGCGGCCTTAACGGCGATGAAACAATCGTTGTTGAAGGTACCGGCAAAATTACGGCCGGCGCGCTTGTAAACCCCGAACCGATGACGGAAGCAGAACTTGACACTACCGCCGACAGAACAGAATCCGGCGATGCTGCCGGTGCAGCAAAATAAGGAGGTAAGCTGAATGGCACGATTTTTTATTGACCGTCCGGTCTTTGCCATGGTGCTGGCCATATTGATTACGCTGCTGGGCGCTATTGCCGGTTTCAGCCTGCCTATTGCCCAGTATCCTAATATTACCAAGCCGCGTATTTCCGTAACTACCAACTATACGGGCGCAAGTGCCCAGACGGTAGAAGAATCTGTTGCACAGGCAATAGAACAGAAGGTAAACGGCGTAGAAAATATGCTGGATATGAGTTCTACCAGTACCGCTACCGGCGAATACAGCTTGAACGTACAGTTTAACCTTGAAAAGAACGCCGATATTGCTGCGGTAGAAGTACAGAACCGTGTATCGCAGGCAACCAGCTCCATGCCGCAGGAAGTAACCGCATACGGCATTACCACGACGAAGGAATCTGCGGAAACCATCATGTATTTCGCACTTACCTCGCCTAACAATACTTATGACAGTATGTTCCTCAGAACATACGCCGACGTTAACTTTATCGACGCCGTTAAGCGCGTTAAAGGCGTATCCACCGTTGATGAATACGGCCCGGAATATTCCATGCGTATCTGGCTGAATCCGGAAAAACTGGCTCAGCTTAACCTTACAACAAGCGATATTGAAACGGCGGTAGAAGCTCAGAACATTCAGGCGCCTGTAGGTACCGTAGGTGCCCGCCCGACTGTTGACGAGCAGGAAAAACAATACTCAGCCAATGCTCAGGGCCGTTTAAAAACACCTGAAGAATTCGGCAATATTATTATCCGTTCCATTAACGGCGAAAACCTTTACTTAAAGGATATCGCCCGCATTGAAGAAGCACCGAGAAGCGACCTGGTACTCAGCCGTTTGAACGGCGGTGCCTCCGTAGTATTCCCGGTATCCCTTACCAGTGACGCCAACTCCATTGAAACGGTTTCGCAAATCCGCGAAGTTTTGGCTGACGCCGAAAAACGTTTCCCGGCAGATATGAAACTGACGGTTATTCAGGATAACACGCAGTTCATTACAGAATCTTTGAACAAAGTTGCACATACCTTCTTTGAAGCGCTGGTACTGGTTATTTTTGTAATCTTTATGTTCCTCGGCAGCTGGCGCGCAACGCTGATTCCGTTGCTGGCAGTACCGGTATCTCTGGTTGGTACTTTTGCTTCGTTCGTGCTTTTGGGCTTTACCATTAATACGCTGACGGCTTTTGCACTTATCCTTGCTATCGGCCTCGTAGTCGACGACGCTATCGTCGTTGTAGAAGCGGTAGAACATCATATTCAGGATACGGGCCTTACGCCTAAAGAAGCAACCTACCGCGCCATGAGCGAAGTTTCCGGCCCTGTTGTGGCCATTGCCTTCGTACTTTCCGCGGTATTTATCCCGACTGCGTTTACCGGCGGTACGGTTGGCGAGCTTTATAAACAGTTTGCCATTACCATTTCCGTTTCCATGATGCTTTCGGCACTTATCGCATTGTCGCTGACCCCGGCGCTGTGCGCTCTGATTTTGAAACCTAAAAAAGATGAAGCCGAAATTAAAGGCTTTATCGGCAAAGCCGTACATGTTTTCAACAAATGGTTTGAAAGAACGCTTGCTAAATACGTAACTAACGTAGAAAAATGCATCCGCCATGCAAAAGTTGTTATGGCCTGCCTGCTGGTTGGCGTAATTTTAATCGGCTTCCTGTTTAAGATTACTCCTTCCGGTTATGTTCCTAATGAAGATATGGGCATGAGCGCCGTATCCTTCAGCCTGCCGGAAGGCGCTTCCAGCAACCGTAATATTCAGCTGATGGGCGAACTCAGTAAAGAAGTTCAGAAATTCCCGGGCGTTGACTATGTAATGGAAGTATCCGGCGTTGATATTCTGAGTTCTGCGCAGAAAGCATCTGCCGGCCTCGTAGTTGTAGCCATGAAGCCTTATGCAGAACGTGATACCACCATTCAGGATATCATTCCTATGATTCAGGGCCTCGGTCCTAAATTCCCGGATGCCACAGTTATGGCCTTCCAGCCGCCTGCATTGCCTGGCGCTTCCAGCACCGGTTCGTTAAGTATGTACATTATGAACCTTGGCGGTGAAGATGTAAGCCTGATGAATGACCGTGCGCAGGAATTTTTGGCGAAAGCACGCCAGCGTCCGGAAATAGGCATGATTTACACCACCCTGAACACCACCACGCCTATGTATAAATTCAACGTAGACCGTGATAAGGCACAGAGCCTGAACGTACCTGTTTCCAGCGTATTCAGCGCATTGCAGACCTTCCTCGGCGGCTACGAAATCAACGACCTGAACAACTTCGGCCGTACATGGAAAGTTGTTATGCAGGCCGATGACAAATACCGCTCCAACGTTGACGATATGCGTTATTTCTTTGTACGCAGCAACGATGGCACGATGGTTCCGCTGAATACTCTTGTAACTTATGACAATGAAAACAGCTCCGTTGTTATGACGCGCTTTAACGGCGCACGCGCTATTAAAATTGCAGGCGACCCTGCCGAAGGTTATTCTACCGGCCAGGCCATGACTGCTCTGGAAGAAGTTGCGGCAGAAACTTTGCCTGTAACTTACAGCTATGAATGGACCGACCAGAGCCGTGACCAGATTGAAGCAGGCAACCGCTCCATGCAGATTTTTGTAATTTCCCTTATCTTCGTATTCCTCTGCCTGGCAGCTTTGTATGAAAGCTGGACCATTCCTCTGGCAGTTCTTCTTTCCGTGCCTACTGCCGTACTGGGCTGCATTCTCGGCCAGTACCTGCGCGGGCAGCAAAATGACGTTTATATGCAGATTGGCTTGATTATGCTTATCGGCCTTGCTGCCAAGAACGCAATTTTGATTGTAGAATATGCCAAGATGAATATGGAAAAAGGCATGGGCGTTGTTGATGCGGCTGTTGAAGCATCCCGCCTCCGTCTCCGTCCGATTCTGATGACTTCGTTTGCATTCATCCTCGGCTGCCTGCCGCTGGCTGTTGCAACCGGCCCGGGCGCAGGCGCGCGTGTATCCATGGGTAACGCCGTAGTTGCCGGCATGACCTTTAACACGCTGTTCGGTATCTTCCTGATTCCGGTATGCTTTGTAGTTGTAGAAAAATTCTTCAGCAAAAAGAAAAAAGAAGAAGCCTGATAAAAGTAAATAATTAGTGAAAAATGCCCTGCTTGACGGCGGGGCATTTTTTATAGCAGGAATTTTTAAATTTGTGTTGTATAATAGTTAGAGTAAACAAACTATTTTGAAATAGAGGGGAATTTGCTTGAACAGATTAAAAGAACAAAGCCGCTTTCTGCGCAATGTGTGGTTTTTAACCAAAAGCTACTGGCAGTCGGAAGAACGTTTGAAGGCGTTTGCCCTGCTGGCGGTAATAATTGCGCTTACGCTGGCGGTTGTATATGTAATTGTTTTAATTAACGACTGGTTTAACGTATTTTATGAAGCGCTGCAAAATTACGACACCGAGAAAATTTTTGATGAACTGATACATTTTTCGTGGCTGGCCGCGCTGTACATTATTTTAATGGTATATTCGTTTTATTTGCAGCAGGTGCTTATAATTAACTGGCGCCGCTGGCTTACAGACCGCTACATTGACGAATGGCTGCGCAATAAAACTTATTACCGCCTGCAGGTTTTTGGCGCCGATACCGATAACCCTGACCAGCGTATCAGTGAAGATGTGCGCCTGTTTGTGGAAATGACGCTGACTTTCAGTATCGGCGTTTTAAAGGCGGTATGCACTTTTGTATCCTTCGTATTTGTTTTGTATAATATTTCCGGGCCGCTCGATTTTACGCTTTGGGGGCACAGCTTCCATATCGAAGGCTATATGGTGTGGGTGGCGCTTATTTATTCGGCGCTTGGCACCTGGGTAACGCATGTTGCCGGCAAAAAGCTGGTTGGGCTTAATTTTGTTCAGCAGCGTTACGAGGCTGATTTCCGTTTCAGCATGATGCGTATGCGCGAAAACGCCGAGAGCATTGCCTTTTACAGCGGCGAAGGGCGCGAGGGCAGCATTTTTAAAAAGCGTTTTGCACTGCTTTTGGACAACTTCTGGAAAATTATTCAAAAACGCAAACAGCTTATCTGGATTAATTCCGGTTATTCGCAGATAGCCATTATTTTTCCGATGGTTGTGGCGATGCCGCGCTATCTGGCGCACCAGATTACGCTGGGCGGGCTGATGCAGGTAAGCAACGCCTTTGGTAAAGTACAGGAATCGCTTTCGTATTTTGTTGATATGTACGCTTCCATCGCCGAATGGCAGTCTGTTGTTAACCGTCTTACAGGCTTCGGGCTGCACATGCACGAAGTTAAGCAGGAAAAATTGCAGCCGGATTTGCAGCGAGAGTTATCTGATGGCGGCATTGCAGCCAAGCAGCTTGATATAACGCTGCCGGACGGGCATGTTTTGATTGACGGTGCGGAATTTAACCTGCGCCGCGGCGAAAATATTTTAATTAAAGGGCCAAGCGGCAGCGGCAAAAGCACTTTAATGCGCGTTTTGGCAGGCATCTGGCCGTATGTAAAAGGCAGGCTTGCCATGCCGGAAGCGGAAAACACCATGTTTATTCCGCAGAAACCTTATCTGCCGCTAGGCACTCTGCGCGAGGCTCTGCTGTACCCCGGCGGGCATGAATGCAGTGATAAAGAACTGAAAAACGTGCTTGCAAAATGCAATATCGGTTATTTGGCAGAAAATTTATATGTTGAAGCGGACTGGGCACATGTTTTAAGCGGCGGCGAACAGCAGCGCGTGGCTTTTGCGCGTGCGCTTATTTATAAGCCGGACTGGCTGTTTCTGGATGAAGCAACATCTGCTCTTGACGAGGCTACGGAAAAAGCCATGTACACTTTAATTTCTGACGAAATGCCGCAGACTACGGTTATCAGCATCGGGCACAGAAGCACTTTAAACAGCTTCCATCAGGCAGGGCTGTTTTTAGATAAAAACTTGAAAAAATTATCTTTCGGCTATCTTTAATTTGTTTTATGATGAGTACAAAAGGAGGTACAACCAATGATGCCAATGGAAATAGCGCCCGGTATTTATGATGTGGGTGCAACGGACTGGATTGTGAGGGATTTTCACGGATATAAGACCGAGCGCGGCGCTTCATACAACAGTTATTTAATTGTTGATGAAAAAATCTGCCTTATTGATACCGTTAAGGCCTGCTATGCAGATGAACTTTTGGAGAAAATAAGCCGTGTTGCTGACCCTGCCAAAATAGATTATGTAGTGGTAAACCATGTTGAACCTGACCATGCGGGTGCGCTGCCGGAGGTTTTAAAAGCGGCCCCAAATGCTAAATTTGTTATTACCATGCAGGGAAAAAACGAGGCTTTGCGCCATTACGGCGACGGCTTTGATTTTATGGTTGTTAAGGAAGGCGACAAAATAAGCCTTGGCAGCCGTGAACTGACTTTTGTACCTATGCCGATGCTGCACTGGCCCGACAATATGGTAACCTACTGCCCGCAGGACGGTATTCTGTTCAGCAACGATGCGTTTGGCCAGCATTATGCTTCGTCCAAACGCTTTGATGACGAAGTTGACGAATATGTTTTGTTCTATGAAGCGAAAAAATATTTTGCCAACATTTTGTGGCCGTATGCGCGTTTAATCGGCGGTACGCTTAAAAAAGTCTCTGCGCTTGATATCAAAATGATTGCTCCGGCGCACGGCGTTATCTGGCGCAGCAAAATTGCGCAGATTCTTGAAAAATACGCAGCATGGGGAACGGGCGTTAACAGCAAAAGTGTTGTTATTGCCTACGATACCATGTGGGGCGGTACGGAAGCACTGGCACGCGCTATGGTTGAAGGCGCTGCCACTGCCGGTGTAAAAGTGCAGCTGATGCGTATGGACAGAACCCCGTGCAGCACTGTGGCGGCAGAATTGTTTGAAGCAGGCGGACTGCTTGTAGGTTCACCTACTTTAAACAGTGGCATGATGCCGACAATCGGCGGTATGCTGGTTTATTTAAAAGGCTTGCAGCCTAAAGGCAAAAAAGCGGCGGCTTTTGGCACCTGCGGCTGGGCAGGCGGTGCGCAGAAAGATATGGAAGCCATGCTTACGGCAGGAGGGTTCGATTTGCAGCCCGGCTTTAACTGCAAATGGCGTGCCTGCGTTGATGAAACCGAAGCAGCGCGGCAGTTTGCCTATGAGTTTGCAAAAAATCTGTAATTATTAAATAATGGCAGCGGTGGAATTTACAAAAATTTCATCGCTGTTTTTTATTTATGCCTTGCCAAAAGTCGAAAAGTCAAATATAATAAGTGTAAAACAATACATCTAAATTTATGGGGTAATCAGATATGAGAAATCTTGCTGATGCAATAGAAAATTTTATTATCCGCCAGTTGCTGGAGGACAGTGAAGACACTGTACTTGTACAGCGCAATGAACTGGCCGATAAATTATCGTGCGCTCCGTCGCAGATAAGCTATGTTATAAGCACGCGCTTTACGCCGGAAAAGGGCTATCTGGTGGAATCGCGCCGTGGCAGCGGCGGCTTTGTGCGCATTGTGCGGGTTACGCCGCCCAATAAGGAAGCCGAACGCCGGGAAACTGCGCAGGCTCTTTTGGAGCACTGGGCGCACCGCGGCATGGTTACGTCCCGCGAATATGCGCTTTTAAAATATATGCTTGAAATTATAAATGCGGATGAAAAGAAAAAAATAACTGTATTACAGAATGCCATAAGTAAGATGATGCAGGTGAGGTGACAGATATGTTATGCCAGAAATGCGGCAAAAAAGAAGCCGTTGTGCACGTAGTGTGCATGGTAAATAATAAACAGATTGACAAGTGGCTGTGCGCGGACTGTGCCGAAAAGCTGATGCCGTACGCCGTCAGCGGCGGCGGGCGCGCTGTTGACCCGCGCAATTTGCTTGAAACATTATTTTTTGGCGGTGAGCAGGCAAAACCGCAGGAACGCCGTTTTACCAAACGGATGGCTTCCATTTTGGAAAATGCCATGCGCAGTGCGCTGGACCGCGGGCATGACCACCTCGGTACGGAGCATTTGCTGCTGGCGCTTTTAAACGAAAAGGACTGTTACGGAGTAAGGGTGCTTGAAAAACTGGGCATTAACCCTGTTGCCGTGGCGGAAGAAGTGGAAAAGGCCATGGACCCTGCAGGCAATTTGCAGATTATCATCGGCTATACGCCGCGTGCCAAACGTGCGCTTGAAATTGCTGCCGAAACCGCACTAGCCTTGAAATCGCCGCAGGTAGGCTCCGAGCATTTGCTGATGGGCATTTTGCGCGAGGACAAAGGCATGGGCGGCACGGTGCTGCGCAAGTTTAACATTACTGCGGAACAGGTATGGCAGATTATCCGTTCCATCCGTGAACATCAGCCGTCCGTTCCTGGATTTGAAGAACCGGAAATGCCTTCATATTATGATGAAATGCCGGAAGAAGCATCGCTTGAAGTTTTAAACGAATTTGGGCGCAATTTAAACGAACTGGCGGCAGCAGGGAAAATTGACCCTGTAATCGGCAGGGAAAACGAAATTGAAAGAGTTATACAGATTTTGTGCCGCCGTACGAAGAATAACCCCGTTTTAATCGGCGAGGCCGGTGTGGGTAAAACTAGCGTGGCAGAAGGCCTGGCACAGCGCATTGTTGACGGCAAGGTGCCGGAACTTTTGCGCAGCAAAACCGTTTTTTCGCTGGAAATCGGGTATCTTGTGGCCGGTGCCAAATACCGGGGTGATTTTGAAGAACGCCTGAAAGATATTCTGGAAACCATTAAAGAAAACAAGGATATAATTCTTTTTATAGACGAACTGCATACCATTATCGGCGCGGGCGCAGGGGAAGGCGGCACCGATGCGGCCAATATTATAAAGCCTGCCCTTGCAAGGGGCGAATTGCAGGTTGTTGGTGCTACGACGCTCAGCGAGTACCGCAAGCATATTGAAAAAGATGCGGCTCTGGAACGCAGGTTCCAGCCGGTTGTGGTTGCTGCGCCGGATGCTGATGCGGCACTGTCGATTTTAAAAGGCCTGCGCGAAAAATATGAAGAATTCCATAAACTGCATGTTACCGATGCGGCGCTGGAAGCGGCGGTAAAGCTTTCCAACCGCTATATTACCGACCGCAACCTGCCGGACAAAGCCATTGACCTGATGGACGAGGCCTGCGCAAAAGTAAAACTGCAAAACTATAAACTTTCCATACCCGTGCAGGAAAAAGAACGCGAGCTTGCACAGGTACGCAAGGAAAAGGCTTCGGCAATTTCGCGCCAGCAGTATGAACTGGCAGCGCAGCTGCGCGATAAGGAAGCCATACTTGAAATGGGGCTTACCTACGAAAAAAGCAATTATGACCGTGCGATAGGCAAACAGCCGGAAGTTACCGAGGAGGACATTGCCGCGGTTATTTCCCAGTGGCTTAACATTCCGCTGCAAAAACTTACGCAGACGGAATCGGAACGCCTGTTGCATATGGAGGACGATTTGCACAAGCGTGTTATCGGGCAGAGCGAGGCTGTAGAAGCAGTATCCAAAGCCATCCGCCGCGCGCGTGCCGGGTTTAAGGATAAAAACAGGCCGGTGGGCTCGTTCCTGTTTCTTGGCCCGACCGGCGTAGGCAAAACGGAACTTGCCAAAGCGCTTGCAGAAAATATGTTCGGCGACGAGCGTGCGCTTATCCGTTTTGATATGTCCGAATACATGGAAAAACATACGGCATCCCGCCTTGTAGGCGCGCCTCCGGGTTATGTTGGCTATGAAGAAGGCGGCCAGCTTACGGACGCCGTGCGCAGAAGGCCGTATTCTATTATTCTGCTTGACGAAATTGAAAAGGCGCACCCGGATGTATTCAACCTGCTTTTGCAGATTATGGAGGACGGGCGCCTTACCGACGGGCAGGGGCGTACAACCGATTTCCGCAACTGCGTAATTATTATGACGAGCAACGCCGGTGCGCGGATGCTTGCCGATACCAAACCGCTGGGCTTTACGCTTGGCGAAGCGCAGGAAGATAAAGACCGCAAAAATAAAGTGCTGGCGGAAATTAAAAATGTGTTCCGCCCGGAATTTTTAAACAGAATTGACGAGATTACGGTTTTCGATTCCCTGCATTATGACGAACTTGTTGAAATAATTAAAAATATGCTGCGCGATTTGCGCGCCAAACTTGCCGAAAACGGGCTGACACTGGAAGTTTCGCAGGAAGCAAGGGAGCTTTTGGTAAAAGAAGGCAGCGATACGCGTTATGGCGCAAGGCCTTTGCGCCGTGCCGTACGTAAGATGCTGGAAGACCCCGTAAGCGATTTGTACCTGGCTGGCATGTTTAAAGTGGGCGATACCATTTGCGCAAGCGTCGGCGAAAGCGGAAACATTGTTTTTACGCCTAAAAAAGTTGAAGTGGTGTTAACGCACGAAGAAATACATCCGGCGGAGGTAAATAATGGCCAAAACCAAAACTAAATTTGTGTGCCAGAACTGCGGTTACACCACGGCCAAATGGATGGGGCGCTGCCCCGAATGCGGCACGTGGGACAGCCTGGCAGAAGAACTGGAAACGCCGGCTTCCGGCCCGCAGCAAAGCTTTTTAATGCCGAAAGAAGCGCCCAAGCCCAAAACGCTTGACAAAGTAATGCTTACGGAAGTTGAGCGGCTTAAAACTGGCATTAACGAATTTGACAGGGTGCTCGGCGGCGGGCTTGTGCCCGGCAGCCTTGTGCTTTTGGGCGGTGACCCTGGCATAGGTAAATCAACCATGCTTTTGGATGCCGGTATCCGCTTCAGCGCCGGGGGCATTAAAGTTTTATATGTGTCGGGTGAAGAATCGGAAGCGCAGACTGCTATGCGTGCGCGCAGGCTGGGCAAACCGGGCACAGCGCTGCTGGTGATGACTGCTACCGACCTTGACGCCGTGCTTTTGCAGGCTAAAGAAGTACAGCCGCAGATACTTGTTATAGACTCCATTCAGACCATGTATAACCATGAACTGCAAACGGCGGCGGGCAGCGTGGGGCAGGTGCGCGAATGTACTGCCAAGCTGCTGCGTTTTGCCAAAGCAACCGGCATTGCCGTTATTATCATCGGGCACGTTACCAAGGACGGCAATATCGCCGGGCCGCGCCTTTTGGAACATATGGTTGACGTGGTGCTGCAGTTTGAAGGCGACAGGTCATATTCCTTCCGCGTTTTGCGCGCGCTGAAAAACCGTTTTGGTTCTACCAGCGAAAGCGGGATATTTTCGATGGAAACCGGCGGTTTAAAGGAGGTTGCCAACCCTGCCGGGCTGTTTTTGGAAAACCGTGCCGAAAACGCGCCGGGCAGCGTTGTTTGCGCCTGTATGGAAGGCAACCGCCCGATTATGGTTGAAGTGCAGGCTTTGGTTGCCAAAACGCCTTACGGTATGCCGCGGCGCACAGCAGTTGGATTTGATTACAACCGCGTAAATATGCTGCTGGCTATTTTGGAGCGGCGGCTGGGCATGGATTTTGGCAATTTTGATGCTTATTTAAACGTTGTTGGCGGCATGAAAATTACCGAGCCTTCGGCAGACCTTGCTGCTGCGGCAGCGCTGGTATCTAGCTACCGCAACAAGCCCGTGCCGCACGGTGTGCTGGCGGTGGGCGAAGTGGGGCTTACTGGCGAAATACGCCGCGTTGCCGGTACGGAACGGCGCATACGCGATGCCGCAAACCTTGGCTTTACAAAATTTGTAGTGCCAAAGGGAAAACTTAATATGGAGCAGAAAACATCGGGCATTGTTCAGGCGGCGACGCTTGAAGAAGCGCTGAACGCAATTTTTAATTAAAAAGCGGGCTTAACGGCCCGTTTTTTGTTTGTTTTATGCGGTAAAAGCGTTGACACAAATTAACTACTATGATAAAATAAATAAATTTTGACATTTTTACTCCTTGGTGTTACAATAAAAGAGTATTAGGGCGAAAGCTGGCATTTTGTACAAGGAGGGGCGCCAATGTTTTCCGTAGGAGATAAAGTTGTATATCCGATGCATGGTGCAGGTATTGTGCAGGCTATAGAGCAGCATGAGCTTGCCGGTGAAGCGGTGGATTATCTGGTTATGGTAATGCTTCTTACCGATATGCGTGTTATGGTGCCGCTTAAAAATGTAGAACGTGTCGGTTTGCGCCATATTATCAGCAAAGATGAAATTCCGGGCATTGAAAAAGTGCTCGGCACACCGGTTGAGTTTAACGCCAAAGGCATTACCTGGAACCGGCGCTTTAATATGTATCTTGACAAAATGAAAAGCGGCAATGTGCTTGATGTTGCCGAAGTTATACATATCCTGCAAACGCAGGAAAACGAGAAAAAGCTGTCCACCGGAGAACGAAGGCTTTTTGGAAACGCGCGCCAGATACTGGTGAGCGAGATGATGCTGGTTTGCGATGAAAGCCAGAAAGACGCCGAAAAGTGGCTTGATAAATTTTTTGAATGAAAAACACCGGTAAAAATGAACTGCACCCTAAAAGTTAGACAAAAACTTTTGGAGGTGCAGTTTTTTCATGACTAAATACTCAGACGAATTTAAAATTAAAGCAGTACAAATGGTTTTAGACGGTAATGCCATAAAATATGTTTGCAGAATATTGGCAATACCAGACAGCCGTCCCTTACGTGACTGGCTCGCCCACTACAAACACGGCGGCTTTAACCAGCTCCTTCATAAAAACCGTTCATATTCCCCAGATTTTAAACAAAAAGTCCTTGAGCACTGCTGGCAGCATGGGTTATCATTAAGAGAAACGGCAGCCCTTTTTGCTATCCCTAATGTTTCTGTTATCTGCCAGTGGCAAAAACAATACCTTGCCTACGGTAAATCAGGGCTGCTGCCTAAAAAGAAAGGCAGGCCGTCAATGAAATATAAACCTA